>VFQS010000075.1_pt1 | contig 138799 bp, 186 predicted proteins | sample 3512361 | NCBI WGS metagenome assembly VFQS01 (sample SAMN10412375, study PRJNA504923) | tailings metagenome | isolation source: Relicate 1 Philex TSF3 active mining | place: Philippines | reverse complement strand
GTAGGTCCTGTAATTGATAAACCAGCAATACCTTGCGATCCAGTAGGTCCTGTTGGACCTGCAACGCCTGCAGCACCAGTTGCACCAGTTGGTCCAGTAATGCTTAATCCATCAGAACCTGCTGCACCAGTTGCACCGGTTGGTCCTGTTGGACCTGCAACGCCTGCTGCACCAGTTGGTCCAGTAATTGATAAACCTGCAATACCCTGTGCTCCAGTTGGTCCTGTAGCACCGGCTGCACCAGTTGCACCAGTTGGACCGGTTGCACCGGTGACTGATAAACCTGCAATACCCTGAGGACCTGTTGGGCCCGTAGGACCTAAGTTTCCAGTGGGTCCAGTAGGACCTGTTGGACCTGTAACAGATGGTCCCGTTGCACCTGTCGGTCCCGTGACACCCGTGGGTCCAGTTGGCCCACCTGATGGTCCAGTTGGTCCGGTTGGTCCTGCAGGTCCTTGAGGTCCAGGACCTTTAACGTCTACATATGCAAAATTGTCAGAGAGTACCACTACTTGGTTACCTCAGCTCTCACAATAAATTTTCCCTGGATGATCCGAGTGGTATCTCCAGCATTTGCTGTCTCGACCTCGATGTCGTAAACATAAGAACCTGGCTCGTATGCTGCCATATCCGCGGGTGGAATAAGAAGAGTTACAGTTCCCGCGGCTCCATTAACGGTTAGATATCCGTTTGCAGTTGTATATTCAGCGATAGTTGTTAGGACGGGATCCCTGGTTTCCACGTCCCAACGTCTGACTTGCATACGAGCCGAATACCCGGTTAGGGGGATTATCCGACGAGCCGAGTTTTTGATGGTAAATACTTGGTGTACAGTAGATCCCTGATCTGTGATTAGATCATGGATATTACCACGCAAATGACTCATGCGGAAAGTCCTAACAGGGGATTAGACTAGTCCTTACAATTTTACCGCAGTTTAACTAAATTGACTATTGAGGCCTTGGGTCGGTGGGGTGCACCCCACTGGCAACCATTTCTTTCCACTCGTCCTGCATGACTTTTTGCTCTTCTCGGACCTTTTGAATCTCTTCTTCCCACTCCTTCATGCGCTCTTCGGAGTAGGTCGATTCGGCATAGTCCCAAAATGCCCCAATGGTGTGTCTAGTCGACCCTTTTACAGGCAAAACTTGGTGAATGTTTTTGAATCCCCCGGGGAAGGTAATTAGTTGGCCTGCTACTGGCTTAATTGATATATCGTGATCCCTAAAGTCAAGTTCGCCGCCCTCGTAGTCGTCGTTGATATATAGCAAACATACCAGCTTGCTTTTCTCCCAGGCCGATGGGTTCCCCTCCATATCTGTGTTGTCCGAATGGAATGGAGCAAACGCCCCTATTTGCCATTTTTGAGCATGGGATGATACAGACTTTACCGGACGCTCGTGGGCATCTTCTACTACCTTATGTAGCCGATCTGCTAGTTTCCCAAAGTAATCTCTAGGTAACCCGTATCGCTCTAAGATCGGGTCCTCTGGCATGATACTCATGCCGTACGACTCAAAAAAAGCTGACATGCTCCAGGGTTGCTCTTCGTCCTCGAATACTCTAACCAGGGTCTCACACTCTTCTTGGGTTAGAAAATTATTGTAAAAAACAATGTCTTCTTTGATAAACCCCTTATCGCCAAACTCTGTCGGGGTAGTCTCGATCTTAGACAAATCTGTCATTTATTTCTCCTGTATATCCCAGCGTCTCTAAAAATCGCTCTGGATTAAACCTTTGGTTGTCCTTCGAGAATAGCTTAGCAAACTCATAGGCTAGGTAGTTAAATGCTTCCTCGTCTACTTTTGGCTTAAGGGCGTTTATTATGTCGGAAACTTGATAATACTGAGCACGCTCAAAAGTGCACTCTCCGCCTCTTGGCCTACGTAAAATTTTAGTGTGAATTTTTCCAGTTGGCTCATAAAGCTCTACTGTTAAATAATCTTTTGCAAAGCCCCAGTCTTGGTATGCTTCATACCCAATAGTGGCGTCCACTGCATTATCGTAAAAATAGATTGACCTGACTGGTAACTCGCCGTCTCTAGCGATAGTTAGCATGTAGTGCTGAGCAGCTTTTTGTTTTGCTTGAGATATATAGTCATTTACAATGTCGTAGTGAGAAGGTTTTAGTTCACCTTGATTAAAACTCATCGTAAACCTTTTCATTTGATTCTAGTATTTTCTGTCTAAGACTTTCTATTGCCCCGCTGTCATCCATGTATGGCGGCAAAAGCCCTCGCTCTAGTAGGTCATAATATCTGTCAAAAGTCAAAAGGGGTTTTTGGACTGGGTCAAACATGAGAAGATCATGTCTTTTTAATCTTTCTTTTTCCATTTGTTCAAATTTTTCATTCCCGTACTTTTTTCTTAGGGCATGCCATTCTGGCGATCCACCGTCTTCCCACCCCCAGTAGAGACGAATAATGTATTTTGGATTTTTCCAAATTCTTTTTACACCATGGTAGTACGGATCTCCGGATGGAAAAACAACTAAATCTCCCTTATTGGGTTTATATGTTATTTCTTTTTCTAAAGTAAAAGTCCCCGGAACTAAAACTCTAAATTGAATCTCTCCGCCCTCATAGTCATCATTTGGGTAGTAGACGGAAGTTATTCCAAACTTAGACCCGGGCTGACCATGACGATCTTGCTGATAGTCGGTGTGATGCCCCATTGATGTCTCTGGATTACTAGAATGATCTACATCTGGAGTATATTTTGCTAGGCACCAATTGTTTTGGTATTGCCAATTCGGTAATTTTGTTCCTGTAAAATCTACATAAAGTTTAGATATGTCATAAAATTCTGTGTGAATTTTATTTCTATATGGATGACTCGTATCTTTATCTAGAATTTGATTCCACTCTTCAATGGTGGGAAAATCCTTAGTTGAACTAATGTACCCGGTAGATGGAGCTTCTGGGCTAGATTGAATCCCAAAGCCATACCATCCATCCCAGGCATCTTTTTTTTCGTAAAACTCAATAAGTTTATCTGAAAAGCTAAATACGTTCTCAAAAACTAAAATTTTGGGGTCTAAAATTTTTACAGAATAATTTCCTAAAGTAGTTTTTTCCATTTAATTTCCCGTCTAATCGTTTAATACTTTGTCTAAAGTCATGTGGACATGAGTCAAAATCATTTTTTGCCCGGACACTAAAAGTTTTGATTCATGGAAATATTTAGAGGGAAAAATAACAATACTGCCTGGACTGGCCTTTATTGAGATGCCTATTCCTGGCTCTACAACTGCAATTTCTCCGCCCTCGTAGTCATCATTTAAGTACATGGAAATAGTTATTGTGTCTCGATCGGTTGATACCTGATCTTGGTGCGGCCCCATGTGCTCATTTGGGTTGTATTTTCTTATGCCGTACAAAAAATCGTCGTTGTAGATTGAATGTTTTAAGTGATTAAGCTCTTCCTCATTTGCCCCGTGATTTACTAAAAATTCTCTGCATGACTGCTCTAAAGCATTCAGTAATGTAAAAATTATGTTTTCAGCTTTTTTCTTTTTATTTTGGTCTGTTTCATTTTTTAGGAGTGCTGTCCTAAATCTTTTTAAAATTCCATAAGCATAACTGTCTGGGGTATTGTGGGCGTACCAAGTTTCCCAGTCGGATATAGAAACACTATTAAAAGTCTCTATTTCTTCGAGCAATAAATCTATGTCTTTTATTATTTTAGGGAAATAATAAACATTTTCGTGCAAAATTTGGTAGTCCAAAGACATTTTAGTCCTCGTCTAAATACTCTGTAGACTCCTGAGCAATAGTAGATCCTGCATTGTACTTTTGTCTGTGCTCAGGATTATCCTGATCAAATTCATCGATGAACACAAAGCCGGGGAATATATACTTATCTCCCGAATAAATTTTATGTACTTGATGATTATATGGGTGAGTTGACGGAAAAATTAATGCGGAGCCCGGTTTTGGTTTTAAAGTAAAATCGATTAGGCCTTCGTTATATGGATCATTTAAATCTGTTACTGGTCTCAGGTGAGAATTTTTTGGGTTTCTTAAATCTGGTTTTCTAATGATAAAAGAAATTTCTCCGCCCTCATAGTTATCATTTAGATACACAACAATTGAGTACTTTAGTGTTTGATCTCCCGCTTGAGCGTCAAAGTGTGCGCCCATTTCGCAGCCTGGTCTATATTTCATCACGCCAGCAAATGGAGAGATGTTTGGCTTTCCTTGTAGTTCTCTATCTTTGTAATAAGCCTCTGAAACTTTTCTAATAGAGTCTTTGATTTGAGTCACTACGTATTCTACATCTGCTTTTCGTTCGGATGTTAAAGAATCTAAAGCATTTAAATTAAAATCTTTTTTGCTGCCAAAACTATGGCCGTCGGCACTATTTGAAAACCAAAAACCCCACTCTGGGATGACCGAGTAGACTGATTCGTCTGCATCTAATTCTTCAATTAACGCAACCAGCTTAGCCGGATCATCTATGACGTCTTCATAAAGAAAAACCTCATCGTGTAACTTTTGTACTGGTTTCATTTTTTCCTAATTTTAGTTGTTTGATCTATTTTATCTTACTAATCTCTATGCTACAGGTGTTTTTGTATGGTCCAAAAGAACGGGCATACATACCTAACTCCTGACTTGATTTCTGTCACTCCATGGATATAATTCATATCCCCTGGGAAAAAGTAAGCGGCTCCTTTTTTAGGTTTAAATTGAATACCTTGATTAGGAAAATAAAGCTCTCCGCCGTCGTAATCATCGTTAATATAAAAAAGCCCAGCAATATCGTAATAGGGAAAATCATTTGGCTTGCCTCTGTTTTTTCCTTCGTGCAACTCTTTATCGGCATGCGGCTGCTGTCTTTGCCCTGGGAGCCACCGCACAATTGCTGGGCTTGTTGGGTGAGCGTCTACTTTAAAAAACGCATCTACTTTTTCTTTTAATCTTGCTTGCATCCCGGCAATTACTTCTGGGATAGTAGCATCTACTTTTTTGAGGGTCGGTTCAGTAGCTACGCGGTGATCCCAGTACCCGGAATCATAAATTACAGTGCCGTCTTCGTTATAGTGGGTTTCAGTGACGTCCCACTCAGTGTTGGTTCTAGCAAAACTATTTAATGTTTCCAGCTCTTCTTTAGTCATAAAATTTTCAATTTCAACTATATTGTCAGCAGAGTCGCCATAATATCCAGAAGGGGTAATAGAAACAAACTCTTTGCGTTCATTATTTGTGTGTTGATCTGGCTGCATAATATTTATTTTATCCTATTCATAAACTCTTCGCTCCCAGACCTCTTTTTGATAGATGCCGCCGTCTGGTTTTCTGTATTTATTGCTGTTTTCTTGATTCTTTGTTGCCATTTCTTGATATCCAATGGTTACATTAAATTCTGCTTCCCAGTTTTCTCTTTTAAATGGCAACATTTGAGCATAGGGGGTGCCAGCGGGGATAATTCCTGTAAAGCCTTTAACTACAAAAAATGGCATAGTTCCTGGAAGGTGTACTTTGTCGTTATCAATAATTCCGCTTGTGGTTAAAAAAGGAAGTTCAAATCTGTTAAACGGCTGAGTGTACAACACGCTGTACCCCTCTGGAACTTCAACTGCCCAATCTGACCACCAAGCAAAATGTTTTTCGTGATATCCCTTGGGGGGCACAAATTGTGGCATTGGCATTCTGTCGCCAACAAAGTCTTTGCTATTTAAATCTAAAACTTTGCACTGAATTTGGCCAAACTGATCTTCAAAAAATTCAATGTCGCAGGGAGTCTTGTAAACATATCCAGTACCCATGATGTCAAAAATAGCGGGACAGGCTTTCCATGTCGGGACCTTGCCGCTGCCATCTGGCATTTCCCACGGTTTTCCGGTCATTGGATTAATAGCAAACCTGTCTGCTTTTCTATACCAGTCTGGGATTGTTTTTATGGTTGGGCCCGGTTTTGATGGACTAGTTTCAGTTAGCCATGGTCTATTTTTTACAAATTTAATTTTTTGGTTTGGCATCTGCTGATTCCTCGGGCACTTCATACGTTTTGCCCGTGTAGGGACAGGTTACGGTTTTTAGTTTTATTGATTTTGTTTCGTGCTCGCCAATCGCATTTCCATTGTAATCGAGACCTTCTCGGTACATTTTAGACCAATCGCCTCCTTGATTTTTTATCATAGTTGCATCTCCATACTTACGAACTTCGTCCCAGTATTCACCAGACGGTAGTCCATCTTGTACAACTAGCTCGTAGTCTTCCTGCAGCCCTGTCAGAGAAATTGGCAAAACTGCTGCTACTGGTGTTCCCGCTGGAATGTGTATTTCTAGATTTGGTTCAGTTATTCTCCATGCTAGCGGAAGCATGTGAATATAAAAAGATGTGCTCATGATGGTTGTATAGCACTGAGCTCCTCGAACAAATAAATTCGGCACTGGCATTGCCAACATAGACGTTTGGGGATCTGTTGTAAATTTTAGCCCGCACAAAAAACTTATAGTTGCGTTTCCGCGAGTCGGATGAACAAACTTTTCTCCCTCCAAAATTTTTACGTGGTCGGGAGATGGGCTGGTTACTCCATCCCAGATAAATCGAATGTCTTCTGGAAAAGATATTCCCCAGCCCAGCCTGTTAGTTAAATTTAGCGGAAAGCACATGTAGGCGTGCTTGTCATCAGTTTCATCCATCCAGTCCCGGCGGGCTTGAAGCTGATCTAATAAAGCAACATCTCCGTCTGGAAAAAGTTTTTCTACTTTTATTTGTCTCATTAATTGTCTAGCTCTTGGTGAATATTTGGTCCGTGATATTTTTCTGAATAATCTAACATTGTTACCATTGAATATTTAGTTCCAGACGTAACTGGAAGGGCTCTATGGGGGTACATAAAATTAGACGGAAAAATAAACAAATCACCGGCTCGGGCTTTTGCAGTAATATTTTGTAGTCTAAAGTAGAGCTCTCCGCCTTCATAATCATCATTTGGGTATGCAACTAAAGAAACTACGCAATTATAAGAATATCCATGATCATGGTGTTCTTGAAAATGCTGGCCTGGTCCGTATTTAACGTAGTTAGTTGCCTCCCAGTATCTTAGTTCGCCAATGTGATATTTTCTTGTGTAATCTTTCACTACTTGTAGCTGTCGGTATTTGGTGTCTCTAGCGAGTTGTCGCAGTCGGTCTCCCCATTCGGACTGATCATTGTCAAAATCATTTTCTTTGTATTTAAAATCTACGCAGTCTCGGTATTCTGGGATTTTCATAGAATATCCGACCATAGCCTCTTGATATTCGTAGTTATTTTCTGGGCTGTCTATTACTTCTTCAAGTCGTCCAATAATATTCATATCTTTAGGTAAAACATCGTGATATACCCAAATACCGGTCCCCGGCTTAACTTCTTCAGCTGAGCTCCAAGTAACTTCGTCTAGCTTGTACCAATTGGCTAGTCGATCATGCATTCGTTGTTGTTCTTGCTTACTTTTTTCTTGTGACTCAAGTAAAGCTTCTTCTGGGGTTTTTAGATTCTCGTCACTCACGGGGGTTCTTTCCTAGTATTTTAGCTCGTAATTTTGAATAACTGGCGACACTCTTTGGTTCACGTTGTCTCTGTCATTATAGTCGCTCATAATGACAACAGAATACTTAGTTCCACTAATCATATCCTGCGAAGCGTGCTCATATATGTATGTGGACGGAAACACTGCTATGTCCCCCGCCTGGGGCTTTAACGACAAATTAAATCTCGGAAACCAAAGTTCGCCACCCTCATAGTCATCGTTTAAATAGACCACAATAGACACGGTGGTCACGTATGTCGGACCGTGATCTGCGTGAATTTTAAAGTGAGTGCCGGCTCCCTCATACTTAACAAAATTAAATGCTTCGTAAGAACTAATGCCCACCCCCCAATAGGCCCCGTAATCATCTACACACATTTTTACAGCTCTAAAAATTTGCTCGTGGATGTTGTATAGTTCCAAATTTTCTTCGTTTTTAGGGCCAAGTCCTGTAGAGTTAAATTTAAAATCTTTTGCATTTCTAGCCTGAAGATCAACTTCCGCTGAATTTGTGACTTGGGCACCATTCCAATTGTAGGAAGTTTGACCATTCAATTTAGATTCAAGTACATCTATATACTCTTGGCCTTTTGCTTTAGATATTGCGCCTCTATAAACGTTTATTCCAAGAGCTGGATTGATTACCGTAACTGCTCCAAGATTGATTTGTCGGTTTGGCATCCTATTGTGCGCTGTTTCGGATCTATCTTTTGTAAACCAATTATTCATATTTTTCCTTTAAAATCCTAATCGTAGTCTACTCTAAAAGTTATTAATAGACCCACATAAAATAAAAAATAGCCGCCCCGGAGGGCGGCCATTTATTTAATTTACTTATTGTGGGCTAGATATCCGCCGGCAATAAACCAGTGGTATGGCTCACAGGACAGTTGGAATACATTGGTAGGCTCATCGAGAACAGTAATCTCGGTGATTTCCTCTTCTGTGTATGTTCCATCTGACTCGATGACCAGTAGGTAGTCACCTAGCTTCAAGTTCTGGGTGGTCTTTACTTGATAGGTGTCGCCTGACTTGATGAATAGCGGTTGCTCAGTTGAGTACTTAACATCAGACTTGCCGTTGAAGTAAATTATTCCACTCTTAACTCGTTCAAGAATTGCAACAATATTGGTTTCTACCAAATTTTCGGAAGAAATGGTTAGACTTGGACCAATTTCGAACTCAATCGGGGTCTCCGCTGCAGTATCCAGTTCGGTAAGAGCTACTGATAATACAGAATCTCCTGCTCGTAGATCTTTTGCAGCAATCCATCCTCTTGGAGTCAGGATTAAAGTATTTTCAGCAATACATGCTGGAGTTGCAAATCTAGGTGGGAAGAATGGGAAGAACGGTGGGAAGAATGGGAACCTAGGTGGGAAGAATGGGAAGAATGGTGGGAAGAATGGTGGGAAGAATGGGAAGAATGGTGGGAAGAATGGTGGGAAGAATGGGAAGAATGGTGGGAAGAATGGTGGGAAGAATGGGAAGAATGGTGGGAAGAATGGTGGGAAGAATGGGAAGAATGGTGGGAAGAATGGTGGGAAGAATGGGAAGAATGGTGGGAAGAATGGTGGGAAGAATGGTGAAATTGTGGTTACATTAGAAGTGGTTGCTCCTTCAGAAGTACCGTTATCATTTGTGTGGTAAAGAGTGTAATTTTGTGTGGAACCACCATTTTCTGGCTCAGTCCATGGGTTTGTGTTCATGGTTACATTGCCAGGATTTGTGTCTTGGTCGCTAGATACAAAATATGTACTGGTTATAGTTTTTCCACCGTTAGCACCATTTGACCAAGAAATAATGTCTTCGTTGGCGGTAGTTGATGTGGCGGAAACATTTTGTGGGGCTTGGGGTACCGTAGTAATTGCAACTGATGTTGAAGCAGTAGATTCAGCTGAAGTTCCTGCCGCGTTGGTGGCAGAAACTGTAAAAGTATACTGTATTCCTGAATCTAGCCCGCCAACTGTGATAGGAGAACTTGCTCCCGTTGTTCCAGTAGCGGTTGTATCTAAAGTTGTCCCGTTTTTGTATGCCTTAACCTCATAAGAAGTAGCGGCTGGAGAATCTCCTGGTAGTTCGAAAGAGACTGTGGCAGCCCCGTTGTCATATGGACGTGCAGTACCGACATCTGTCGCAGATACGTTAATCGGGGCTTTTGGCTCTAAAAAGTCATTAGCCTGCTGAGACTTACGTCCAGCTCTCTTTCCCGATGCCATGATATGCCTCTCCTAATTATGCCGACAAATCGCCAAACGCCAACCAAGTGTTTGCTGCTCGCTTTAATAGTGTAGCAGATGACCACTGAGCTCTTAGTTTTAGGCCTGGTGTAGCGTTTAGTGTTACCCCTGACCCAGCCACAAGCGTTACTTGTCCAGTGTTAGTTTGAATTATATCAAAGGTTGTTCCTACTGGGAAATCCAAGGTTGAATCAGGCGGTATTGTAACGGTTACTGCGCTGGCATTGCTAACTTCAATAATTGTGTCGCGAACGTCAAGACTATTTATTGTCTGCGAGGTAGACGTTTGATTAATTGTCGTAATAGAAGGCACACCTTGTTTGGTCTGAGTCCCATCCGAGAAGGCAACACCACTGCTTGCCGTTACAACGTTGGCAAAGGTTGGGTTAGATATCACCGAAACCTGAAGGCCATCAACCTGAATATTGGTTCCAGCAGTAACTGTTCCAGCTCCGGAGAACTGTGCCCAAAGAATGTCGTCAGTTCCAACGGTAGTTACTTCGTTTTCAACTACCCAAGCGGTGCTGTTGTAGAGAGTTCCGTTTTCTACGAATACCAGGTCTCCACCAGCAATTTCAGCAGCGCTGTTGAAATCATCAGCTCTAGTAAGTACAGTGCCCGAAGTTCTCACATAAATACCGTTGTGCGCCGCGTTTGCTTGGTTCTTAACTAAAATTCGGTCGCCATTGGTCAATGAATGGCCGTCAATGGTAGATAGTGAAGCTCCGAGGGTCAGAGTTGCTCCAACTCCGTCGGTTCCGTTGTCATAAGTAACAGTTGAACCGCAGAGGTTGGCTAGTGTGTTATCTGTAGCAACATGGGCGGCCTCGTGGATGTGGAGTCCAGCAGCAAGATTGTCCACATACTGCTTAGTAGCAGCGTGTAGTGCCTGAGATGGGTCTCCGTCAAGAGTGATCTTGCCAGTCATTGTTCCGCCGTTGAGGCTTAGCTTGGCATCAAGTGCATTCTGAGTTGCGTTAGAGATTGGCTTGTCTAGGTCGGCGGTGTTGTTAACGTTTCCAAGTCCAACCATTGTTGCTGTAATACCAGAAACGGTGCCTGTAAAGGTGGGGCTTGCGGTAGGAGCTTTAGCATCCAATTGAGTCTGAATGTTAGAAGTTACGTTGTCTAAATAACCAATTTCTGTACTGGTAACTAAACCAATTGTAGTATTAGCTGGCAAAGTAACGCTGCTAACAAATGTTGGGTCAGATAGTGGGGCGTAAATGCTAGCAGCCGAAGAGGTGGCAAGCTTAGCATCTAACTGAGCCTGAATGTTGGAGCTTACGTTATCTAAATACCCAAGCTCGGCCGAAGTAATATCGCCAATAGATGTAGTGGCTGGAAGCGAAATTGTTCCAGTAAATGATGCATTTGCAATTGGCGCATAGGTATTAGCTGCGTCGGCCGATGCTAGTTTAGTATCTATTTCGTTAGATAAATTGTCCAATTGGGTCTGAATAGCATCTGTAGTTCCCTGTAAATACCCTATTTCTGTAGAAGTTACGTTACCAATTGAGGTGTTTGCACCTAAAATTGTATTTCCTGTTGCTGTCAAATCAATGGTATTTACAGTGCTAGATAGATCTATTACGGTGTTGCTGAGATTGCCAACAGTGTTAGATAGATCTATTACGGTGTTGCTGAGATTGCCAACATTGCCGGTTAAAGTGGTTACGTTTCCATCTAAAGTATTTAAATCAGAAGCCACATTTCCTATGTCACTAGACAGAGCATTTGTTGTGTCGGTTGTGGCGTAGGCAGCTAAATCTGCAGAAAACACTAAGTCGGCAGTGTCAGCAATTCCGTGAACGTTGGTAGAAGAGTTATTGTGAGTTTCCACCCTATTTTCTGCAAGAGCTTCAGAGACAAAACTTAAATTATTGTATGTAGTTACACCGTCTCCAAGCTTTACGTAGCCGGGGTAGTCGGAAAGAATATATAAAGTATTTGCTGCCATAACTGCGTTTGCTGCAGCAAAATTGGCGTCTGTATTAGAAACAAACGAAACTTTCCCATTAATTGAGGTGGTTATGGTGGTGTAAAAATTGTTATCATCATTGATAGCAGCAGCTAGCTCATTTAGTGTGTCTAAAGCACCAGGAGCAGCATCAATTAGATTAGCAATTGCATTATCGACATAAGATTCACTTACGGAAGAATAAACAAGGTTTGCCCAGTCGGCTGATCCGTTACCGATCTTAAACTGGCCGGTATCGGTCTCGTGACCAAGCTCTCCCACTGCCAGCGTCGGATTGGCGGCTACCCACTCTGCGGCTGTTCCGCGTCTAAACTGAATTCTGACTGCCATTGTCTTAGTTCCTTATATCCTAAAAAGTAGACGGTCCGCCACCGTCGTAATTAATGTTGTATGAACTTGATGCGTTTCCGCCATCCACGTTAGTGACGTCTGCTGCTGTCATTGAGACCCACGCGTTTCCATCGTAGGTATACATGGATCCTAAGTCTGATCGAAAGAAAAGGTCACCGGTGTATGCCGTTGCGGGAAAAGAACTTCCCTGAACCACGTTAATTGGCGCTAAAAACTTGATAGACACCGGTGACCTCTTTCTTTCAGTTTATTTTACAGTAATTATCCGACTACTACTGCTCGGTAGCTGTTGGCAGCTACGTTTGCGGAAGCATTCCATGCTAGGGTTACGGTATTTGCGTTAGTAATTGTTACATCCACAAATACTTCAGCGTTGCTGCCTAGATCCCGGAGTTGAACCGTCACGTCTGATGTGTTTAAACTGTGAGTAACAGCCCAAGTGACAACATTGCTGACTGGCGCTAGCTCGTCGTTGCTAGCTGCATACTTAGTAGTTGCACCAAGGTTTGAACGAGCCCCTGCAGCAGTGGTTGCACCAGTACCACCATAAGCAAGAGCAACGGCGTTGCCTTGCCAGGTACCGGTTCCGATGGTTCCAACCGTAGTAATCGAAGCCTGACCGACGTAGTTGGCAGAAATGTCAACAGCATCAGCGGATACAGAAATTCGATCGTTGGTTCCGACTACATTGAACGTTGTTCCGGTTTGAGTTAAACCATCGCCAGCTGTGAAAGAGCCTGCACCAGAGAACTGAGTCCAAGCAATGGCAGTGCTACCTACGGTAATTGCTCCGTTGGTTGAAATTACCCAGCCGGTGTCTCCGTAACTAGTTCCTTCTTCAACAAATGTGAAAGAGCCAGCAGTTAGTTCGCCATCTCCTGCATCATCTGCACGAGACCAAGCTCCAGCTGCTGCAACATAAATACCATTTTCAGAAGCTGTAGTTTGGTTTTTTACAAGAACTCGGTTGCCAGCGACTACTGATACGCCATCAATTGTCTGAGCACCAGACAGAGAAATGTTTTCAGTAGTTGCGGCTCTTACTGAAAGTTTGACGTCTAATCCTGACTGAGCGGTCTGAACTGCGGTGTCAACGTAGCTTACAGTTGCAAGAGTAGATGTGTTAGCAGTTAGAACACCAGATACTGCATTGTAGGTAAGAGTGTTGTCTCCAGCACTAATTGACTGACGGGCGCGGTCCTGAGTAAAGTACTCGTTAGTTCCCTCGGCAATGTCAGAAGTAGTTAGTCCATCAATGGTGTTGTTTACATCAGAGATTTCCTGGTCTACATAAGCACGAGTTGCAATAGTTGAAGTGTTGGCAGTAAATGCACCAGACACTGCGTTGTAAGTAAGAGAGTTATCTCCAGCACTTACAGCATCACGTGCTCTTGCATCGGTGAAGTATAGGTTGTTTGAACCTTCTACTAGGTCATCAGTGTTAGAGTCTGCAATACCATTTTCTGCAGTGATTGTAAGACCAGTAATAGCATTACCAGTAATGCTGATGTTGGTCTGAGTAGCACTGGTTAGAAGGTTAGCTGCAGCCGACTGAGCACGAGCGTCAGTGAAGTAAAGGTTGGTTGTGCCCTCGTCTAGATCATCAGTAGTGGCATCATCTACACCGTTTTCGGCGCTAATGGTTAGTCCAGTTACAGCATTGCCTGTAATTGTGATGTTAGATAGGGTTGCACCAGTTAGAAGACTAGCTGCATCTTCTTGAGCACGAGAGGTGGTGTAATAGAGATTATTAGCACCTTCGTCGATGTCGTCGGTAGTTGCGTTAGCAATCGCGTTGTTAATTGCACCGCTTACGTCACCACCCTGAGCAAGAGCTAGCCAGCTCGTGCCGTTGTAGTAATAGAGGGTTCCCTCTGTTGAGTTGTAGTAGATCTGACCGGAGACGGGCGACACTGGAGCGGTTGTCAGGTTTTGAATCCTGGCATTGAGCAGCTCGTTCTTATTAAGGTTCAGACCTGTCAGGAATTGCTTTGCCATTTAGGTTTTTTCTTTCTAGGAGAGGTAAGCTGTTCCAGTCAGGCCCGCCGAAAAGCTGACCGTCAATGAAACGTTGTTTGAGTGTGTTACATTGCCCTCGACCATGTTGTCTCCAGAGTCGAAGATTTGAATATTTGGGTAATATCCCAAGTTATGAGCTATTACCCAGTTATCACTTACAGCACTTTGAGTATGTGTGTAAGAAACTTGTGTGGTGTCTATAGATGAATAAACAAGATTATCCCAGTCGGTAGCTCCGTCGCCAATCTTCATGAGGCCGGTGTCCCGCTCAATACCGATTTCGCCCTGAGCAAGCGTTGGATTTACAGACGTCCAGTTAGCGGCCGTGTCGTTCCTGAGTTGTATTTGTACTGCCATATTTTTGCTCTATCCTCGGCTAAAAGGTGTTGGCGTTTCCCCCCTCAATTGTACCTGAAATATTTTGGCCTGAGATGTTTAGCTGACTAGAGGCGACGTTAGTCCATATAGAGTTTGCCTGATCGTAAACTACAATATCTCCATCTAATGGAGTGTTAAAGTCTACGTCATTTAGGTCTTCTAAATTGGCTACAGTGCCAGCATCACCTATAGGTGCAACTAGTAGGGATAGGGCTTGGTTGTACGTAAAAGACGTAACTGTTCCGTCTAAGTGGACTAGTAAAAAGTTTTTCCAGCCAGACTCGTCGGTCACAGATCTGACGTAAAACCTAATAAAATTTCTTTGATTAGTAGTTGACTGGACTGTAATAATTGATTTGTAAGTGTTAGTAGACTGAGTCATGGCAGACAACAGTCCTGTTTGCGCATCTAACGAAGAGTCGGTAGTTGAAATATACAGCCTGGTAGCAGAGGAAAGATCGGAAGCATTGAATGCTAAATAGCCGCCGCCTGGGTTAGAAGCAGAAGTAGTATTATTAAATTTGTAAGTAGCACTGAGGCCAGCCCCCGCGGATCCTTGGGCTCCCGTGGGGCCTGTGGGGCCTGTTGCTCCGGCCGCTCCTGCCGGGCCTGTTGGGCCCTGAGCTCCTTGTGGACCAGAGGCTGCAACAGAAATTTGTCTTGCGTATTTGCCCGAAGTGACCGAACTGACTGTGTATCCTGCCATTATCTCGTTACCTCCGACCTAACTGCAAAGTTGCCTTGAAGAATTTTGTATACAAATAGATTGGCGGATGGGGCAATAAGCTCAAGGTCGTAGACGTATATGCCCTCTGGGATGCTGATCATGGTCACATCCTCTACGTACAGTGAAATGCTGCCATCTGTTGCGCCAAGCTCGATGCCGCCGTTTTCAGTAGTAAGTTCCAAAATTATGTTGGAGCTGTCTACAGATGGTCTGACTTGCATACGGGCCGTATATCCGTTAAATTTGATAGGCTTCTTGGCCGGATCTTTGTAATAAATAATGCGCGAAAGCGTTGAGCCTTGATCGGCCACTATGTTGTATAAACCGGCTGGGGCGCTCATTTACGGTCTTTCGGCGGGAGAGTCAGATTAGTCTTATTTTACCGTATCTAAGCTTTAGTGATGTGGAAGGTATACTTATACTATGTCTGTACATACCGAAGAAAAAGTCGACGACTTAATGACCGAGTCGGGAGAGCCTAAGTATGCCCACTATGCTGACGCGGTGTCTGTTACTGAGGGGTATGTAACTGGAAAAACAGTTTTAGCAATCTGTGGAAAACTTTTTGTTCCTTCTCGAGATCCAAAAAAATTTCCTGTATGTCCGACTTGCAAAAATATTATGGAAGCACTACTATTAGATTCAGAATAAAAATCAATCACTAGATTTTGTTCTATACTAGTTATCCAATCGTCCTGGCGGATAATTTTTTCGTCAGGATTTTCCGTCTCTACCGCTGAAAGGCATTTCAAAAATGGTCACTGTATACACTCTTCCAGCTTGCGTTCAATGCGATAGCACTAAAAGATTGTTGACCAAAAATGAAATTCAATATCAGGAAATTGATTTAAGCAGTGATCAAGATGCTCTAGCTATGGTTAAAGAGCTTGGGTATACGGCTGCTCCTGTAGTTGTGGCCGGAGATGATCACTGGAGCGGCTTTAGGCCAGACAAACTAGCTGCACTCTCATAAAGTGCATGAAATTATTTATTTTTCCAACGTCTCAAACAATACCCATCGGTTTGTTGAGAAGTTAGGATTGCCCGCTCGTCGAATCCCAATTCGATGGGATGGCGAAGGGCAGTTTATGGCCCACAAGCCATATGTGCTAATTGTTCCTACCTACGGCGGCGGGAATGATGACCATACAATACCTAAGCAGGTTAGGAAGTTTCTTAACTTCAAACCTAATAGGGACTTATTGCGTGGTGTTGTCGGAATGGGTAACACCAACTTTGGAGAGCATTACTGTAAAGCCGCCGAAATGATTGCAGCAAAAACTGGTGTTCCATTGCTGTATCGTGTAGAAATTACTGGAACGCCAGACGACGTAGAACAAGTAAAAGAGAGGCTCGACCTACTGTGGAGAACTACAGCTATCACGAACTAAACGCAATGCTCAACCTGTGGGGAGAGGGTCGAACTATTCAATTCGACAAAGACAGAGAGGCTGCTCGACGCTACTTCCTTGACCACGTAAACCAGAACACTGTCTTCTTCCACAGTATCGAAGAAAAATTAAATTATTTGATTGAGAACGAGTATTACGAAAAAGAGGTTTTAGATCAGTGTTCGGCGGAGTTTGTGAAGGATCTTTTTAAGCAAGCATACGCCCACAAGTTCCGTTTTCCTACTTTCGTAGGTGCTTACAAGTTTTACACATCATATGCACTTAAGACTTTTGATGGCTCTCGCTACCTAGAGCGCTTCGAGGACCGAGTCGTAATGAACGCCCTTATGCTCGCTCAAGGTGACGAAGAGACTGCAAAAGATTTAGTCGATGAAATCGTCTCTGGTCGCTTCCAACCTGCCACTCCTACATTCCTAAATGCCGGTAAGAAGCAGCGCGGCGAGTTCGTCTCATGCTTCCTGCTTCGCATCGAAGACAACATGGAGTCAATTGCTCGTGGTATTAACTCCGCGCTGCAGCTGTCCAAGCGCGGTGGTGGTGTTGCACTAAACCTCAGTAATCTCCGTGAGCTAGGCGCACCTATCAAAAAGATTGAAAACCAGTCCTCTGGTGTTATCCCGGTAATGAAGCTTCTGGAAGACGCATTTTCTTATGCCAACCAGCTGGGAGCTCGCCAGGGAGCCGGTGCTGTTTACCTAAACGCTCACCACCCAGATATCATGCGCTTCTTGGACACCAAGCGCGAAAACGCAGATGAGAAGATTCGTATCAAGACTCTCTCGATTGGTGTGGTAATTCCAGACGTCACGATGGAGCTAGCCAAGAGTGGCGATGACATGTATTTGTTCTCGCCATACGATGTCGAGCGCGTCTACGACATTCCTTTCAGCGACATCTCGGTAACTGAGAAGTACCATGAGATGGTAGATAACCCTGAGATTAAAAAAACCAAGATCAAGGCGCGTGAGCTGCTCCAGCGCATTGCCGAGCTTCAGTTTGAGTCGGGGTACCCATACATCATGTACGAGGACACCGTCAACCGTGAAAACCCAATCCAAGGCCGCATCAACATGTCAAACCTCTGCTCGGAGATTCTGCAGGTTAACACTCCAACCACTTATAACAACGATCTTTCCTATAAGGAAATTGGTAAGGACATCTCCTGCAACCTTGGTTCACTAAACATCGCAAAGATGATGCAGTCTCCTGACTTTGCTAAATCTGTTAAGACCGCAATTAAGGCTCTTACTGCTGTTGCTGACCTTAGTTATATTGACTCAGTAATGTCAATCGCCGAGGGTAACCGTAAGTCTCGTGCTATTGGACTTGGCCAGATGAACCTCCACGGTTACTTTGGTCAGGAGCGTATGCACTATGGTGATGAAGAGTCTTTGGACTTTACGAACATCTACTTCATGACTATTCTCTACAACGCACTCAAAGCTTCTGCCGAGCTTGCTCGGGAACGTAAGAGCAAGTTTGACGGCTTCGAGAAATCTAAATATGCGGACGGCTCGTTCTTCAACAAGTACATTGATGAGAAGTGGGAGCCTGCAACTGAGAAGGTTGCACAGCTATTCAAGGATGCCAAGATCAAGCTTCCAAAGAAGAAGGATTGGGTCGAGCTTCGTGACTTCATAATGGAGCACGGCCTCTACAACCAGAACCTTCAGGCTGTTCCTCCAACTGGGTCTATTAGCTACGTAAACAACTCGACCAGCTCTATCCACCCAATTGCTGCACCTATCGAGGTTCGCAAGGAAGGAAAGCTTGGCCGCGTTTATTATCCAGCTCCTGGTCTAACCAATGACAATCTTGAGTACTTCAAGGATGCTTACGAAATTGGTCCAGAGAAGATCATTGATGTCTACGCAGCCGCTACTCAGCACGTCGACCAGGGACTATCCCTGACCTTGTTCTTCAAGGACACTGCCACCACCCGTGATGTCAACCGCGCCCAGATCTACGCTTGGCGCAAGGGCATCAAGACCATTTATTACATCCGTATTCGACAGGCGGCGCTTGAGGGCACCGAGGTCGAAAACTGCGTAAGCTGCATGCTCTAAAGAGGAAATCATGGAAAAGACAAAGCTAATTACCCGTCCCATCAACTGGAACAAGATTGAAGACCCAGTAGATCTGGACGTTTGGAACCGTCTAACCCAGAACTTCTGGCTGCCTGAGAAGGTGCCACTATCCAACGACGTTCAGTCTTGGGGCACCCTGCGTCCACACGAGCAGAAGCTCACCATGCACGTCTTTACTGGTCTCACGATGCTCGACACCATCCAGGGAACGGTTGGTGCAGCCAGCTTGATTCCGGATGCCAGAACTCAGCACGAAGAGGCAGTGATCACCAACATTGCTTTCATGGAGTCTGTTCACGCCAAGAGCTACTCTTCCGTTTTCTCAACTCTTTGCTCTAGCAGCGACATTGAAGAGGCATTCCGCTGGTCAGAGGACAACCCATATCTTCAGAAGAAGGCAGAGATTGTTCTTGGCTACTACCACGGTGATGATCCACTGAAGAGAAAGGTTGCCTCAACCCTGCTTGAGTCCTTCCTGTTCTACTCAGGCTTCTACCTGCCGATGTACTGGTCCTCTCGAGCCAAGCTGACCAACACTGCAGACCTAATTCGTCTGATCATTCGCGATGAGGCCATCCACGGCTACTACATCGGATACAAATTCCAACTTGCTTTAGCTGAAGAACCAGTAGGGCGGCAGGGGGAAATAAAAGACTATGCTTACTCGCTTCTTATGGAGCTCTACGATAATGAAATTAGATATACAGCAGATCTTTATGATGAAATTGGGTTGACCGAAGATGTTAAGAAATTTCTTCACTACAACGCCAATAAAGCTTTGATGAACTTGGGGTTCGACCCACTGTTTCCGAAAGAGATTACTAACGTAAATCCAGCTATCCTTGCTGCTTTGTCGCCTAACTCCGACGAGAACCACGACTTCTTCTCTGGCTCTGGCTCAAGCTATGTTATGGGCAAGCACGAGTCTCTTACAGACGACGACTGGGACTTCTAGTAACATTTACTGGTTAGGAGAGCCCATGAAAGAACTAAAACATTTACACCTGATGGTTAGGGCAGAAATTACTCGTCCAATCCAGACCGAGGAAGAAGCAAAAGTCTGGATGAAAGACCTTGTCGACTTTATTGATATGAAAGTTGCCGCTGGTCCTATTTCTAAGTATGTAGATATGCCAGGAAATGAAGGTGTAACTGCTGCCATCTCGGTTGAAACGTCACACATTGCTTTTCACATTTGGGAAAAGCGTGATCCAATGATTATTCAGTTTGATCTATACACATGCGGTGAGCTTGATCACCTAAAAGTTATAAATCACCTAACTGACACTTTTGGAATCACAAAAATTCAGTGGCAGTACTTAGACAGAGAAAATGGATTTGAGCTTCTAGATTCATCAAATTAGGATAAAGTTATGCCAACCTATCTTTATGTTTGTGAGCGAGGCCACGAGTACGAAGAAACTCGGAATATGTCAGAAGATCCTCGCCGCACGACTTGCGGAAAACCAGACTGTGGCACTAAACTAATACGTAAATTTAGTGCTCCGTCCATTACGTTTAAAGGGACGGGGTTTAACGCAAACAGAGGATAACTGAATGACACAAAAGCATCGTCTTACTAGAAGCATTACCGTCCCACTTTTTGTTTTAAAAGACGACCCAGCTTGTGCTCAAACAGATCCCGAAATATTTTTTCCCATGGATATAGACATGGGGTTTGGAATGGTTACAGCCAAATACCAAAACCTAGAATCGGCCAAAAAAGTATGCCAAGAATGTCCACTAATTCGCGAGTGTTTGGAGTATGCTCTAAAAAATAACGAGCTTGGGGTTTGGGGTGGAACAACAGAACATGAACGAAAGCTTATTAGAAAGCGCAATTATCGTAGATATCCAGTAAAACACCGAGGGCCTAGTATCAGGTAAACTAGAAGAGCCTAGGGAGAGAGGTGAGTTACATAGCCCACAAACCTAGGAGAACCCATGGGAGTATTCGCTGAAGTATTCCGTAGAACAGCAGCATTGATCATTCTCCGCATTAGCGGAACCTTTGCTGGTGGATCTATCGCCGGAGTAGAGCTCTGGCAGTCTGCAGCTGTGGCTGCATTTATCGGCGTAATGGACGTGGCAGAGAACCTGTCCCGTGCTTACATGCTGGACGGAAAGCTGGACATAGACGAGATCAACACTGCTTTTGGTGGTGCCGCTTATCCAGACCAGGACCCAGAGGCCGAGGCAGCAGTTTCTGAAGAGGAAAATAAGCAAGCCTAAAGTAAATAATTAGCCCCTCAACGGTTTAAATGTACTGTTGGGGGGCTATTATTATTATTATTTTTAGATTTAATTACTAAGAAAGTAAAATAATTTTGGAAATAGACACATTGGCACCTGGGATTTTTTTATATAAAAATGTAATAAATAATCCTGATTTACTCATAGAAAAAATTGAAAAAGCTGTTGAGTCAGAAATTATTAAATGGATTCCATGCACTATTTCTGGTGATTTTAGTGGAATATATAGAGAAATTAGAGACACTGTCGGTATTGACATTCCATATTTCGATAAACCTACAACAAATAACAAAAATCTTTTATCAGCATTCGAGGCAGAACTAGGTACTTTATTTTTAAAAAGTTTTGGTCCACTTGAAGATAACTATAAAAAAGAGTTTAATTTGCCTTTTTATAATCATGAAGGATATGGGATTTTAAAATATGGGGTGGGACAAAAATTTACAAATCATGTAGATGATAGTCCAGAGCTTCCTCGAAGAGTCTCCACTGTTTACTATTTAAATGAAAACTATGCGGGGGGAGAAATTGTTTTTCCTCGATTTAATTTAAGATATAAACCTAAAGAAAATGAAATGTTAATTTTTCCATCTTCTTATGTATATAATCATTATGTAGAAGAAGTGACTAGTGGGACTCGATACTCAGTGGTGAGTTGGATCGCGTAATGAATGCTCCAGTTATTTTAGACAACGTGTTTGATGATCAAAGCTTTTTAGTTCTACAAAACTTATTTTTAAATTATAAAAATTATGAATTTCAACCATTTTTTTCTCGATATATTGTTTCAGACTCTGAGATTTTGGAGCTTAATACCTATAAAAATAATTTAATTGGACTAGCCAAAAAAACATTTAAAAGTAATTCTTTGCTGCCAACTTATGCCACTTTTGCTCATTATGAGGGGAAAAATCCTTCTCCTAGTTTGTTTAAGCACAAGGACGATAACGCTTGCACATACACCATTGACTTTTGTCTGTATCAAAATGAGCCATGGGACTTATACGTTAGTGGCGTACCATACACTCTCTATCCAAATCAGGCTCTTGCTTATTACGGCAATGACCAGCTCCATTGGAGAGAAAATTTTCCATCCCCGGGAACAAATAAAGTGGCAATGATATTTTTTCACTTCGCTGAGCCAGATCATTGGTTTTTTGTAAAAGGTCCATCATATCTATCTGTAATTAGAGGAGAGTTGTCAGAAGAAGAGTGGGCTAGGCAGGTTTATCGTGACGAATAAAAAAATTGGATTTACCGCGTCTGCATTTGATCTATTGCACGCAGGACATATTCTTATGCTTGAAGAAGCAAAAACAGTATGCGACTATTTAATAGTTGCCCTGCAAATAAACCCAAATACCGATAGACCGGGAAAACGTAAACCTATTCAATCTGTAGTAGAACGCCAAATACAGCTAGAAGCTGTAAAATACGTTGATAAAGTAGTTGTTTATGAGACAGAACAAGATTTATTAAATTTATTAAAAATATTACCAATAGATATAAGAATAATTGGAGAAGACTATCTAGGAAAAGATTTTACTGGACGCGAATATTGTCTATCCAACGGCATTCAAATTTATTATAATAAGCGTGCCCACGAGTTTTCATCGACAGAACTAATAAGCAGAATTAAATCTTATGAAAATACAAAATATTGACGCCCGCGGAGTTTGGGAAGTCGAAAATTTTTTATCTAGTGATGAGTTAACTACTTTACTGAAATTTGCAAAAAATTCCGAGGAAAATCTTTGGTACTCGGAAGAGTTGCCGAATCATTGGAACGGAAAAATTCTCCAATTAGCAAAAATTATGAATAACAATCAAAAATATGAAAACTTTTTAGATAACTTAAATATTAAAATTTTTAATTTATTTGAAAACTTGTTTAGCGCTTTACCTGTATCAGATTTAATTAGATATAGAGTCGGGGATGGCAAAGGCGTTCATAGGGATAATGTGGAGGCTCATGATCTAGATAATGTGTTCGGGTTAGTTGTTTATTTAAACGCTGATTATTTGGGGGGAGAGCTTTATTATCCTGAAATTAGACTAAAAATAAAGCCTAAAGAAAACTCTGTTTTGATACACTATGCTGGACTTAGTCATGGAGTAGAAGAAGTTGTGTCTGGTACTAGATATGTTTTAACTTCTTTTATAAAAGGTAATCAGAACACAAAAGTTAGAGGAATTTAAATGCTGTCGGATCAATTTGTTTTGGATATTCTAAAAAACAAACGTAATGGATATTACGTTGAGCTTGGAGCCGCTGACCCGATAGAAGGTAGCAATACCTACAAACTAGAAACTGAATATGATTGGAAGGGGGTTAGTTTTGATTTAGATGAAAGCCATTCGAATAAATTTAACAGCATAAGAAAAAATCCTTGCTTGGCAGAAGATGCAATTACATTTGATTACGGCAAGTATTTTGAAGAAAATAACTTTCCACAAAGAATAGACTATCTTCAAGTAGATGTAGATACTGGATATACCCCTGGGGGAAGGCCTAAAGGGAATCCAGGATCTAATTTACTGGGATTAATAGCTCTTCCTTTAAATAGATACAGGTTTTCGGTAATTACTTTTGAACATGACGCCCTAATTCACTACAAATTAAACTCTATTAGGGACGCTCAAAGAGAAATCTTGGACTCGCTGGGCTATTCTTTGGTTAAAAGAATTACCTGGGAAGACTGGTGGGTGGATCCCGAGGTTGTTCACTATATGGAGTATAGAGAGCATTTTCAAATAGATGCTCCTTAGGGGCTTGACAAATTAACTGTATCTTGCTAACTTAGCCAGCATGACTATTTACAAAAAGTGGCCAGTTAGACTGGCTCTAACTCTTTCGGTTATTCTGGCTATTTTGTCTGTGGTCCCCGCAGAGGGGCAGACAAGGCGGATCAAAGAAACTATTTTTAGAACTATGGGGTACCAAGCTCCTGCTGGATGGGGACTTGATCGAATAGACGGCACTAGAGACGGTAAATACGAGTACTTAGGTGACGGAAAATCGGTTCGAATTTACGTAGTAGATACTGGCGTAGACGCTGGGCACCCAGAGCTAGCCGGAAGAGTTCTCCCGGGCTTTGACGCATTCAATCAAAATCTGTCGCAGAGCGACTGCAATGGCCACGGCACTCACGTTGCTGGTGTCGTTGCCGGGACAACTTACGGTGTGGCTAAAGCAGCCTCCGTGATTCCAGTTAGGGTTCTTAATTGCTCTGGTCAAGGCAATACCAGTAGTTTGCTAGCAGGAATTAATTGGATACTCTCTGCTCACCCGAATGGCTCTGTCGGAATAGTAAACATGAGTTTAGGTGGAGCAAAAAGCGATCAGGCAAATGCTGCAGTTGCAAAGCTTATAGATACCGGTCTTGTAGTAGTGGCAGCCGCTGGTAATTCAAATGTTGATGCTTGCACTTTCTCCCCTGCCAGTGCTCCTGGCGTAATTGCTGTTGGGGCAACTGATGAGTCGGACACTAGGGCATCCTTCTCTAACTGGGGCTCTTGCGTAGATGTTTTTGCGCCGGGGGTTCGAATAAACTCGGCAAACGCCGCAAACTTTAGTCTTCCAGCTTCTAGGAGTGGTACATCAGCTGCAAGTCCGTTTGTAGCTGGAGCCATAGCCACCTATGTGTCTAGTAATAAAGTTTTAAGTGCTAAAGATGCTTTGCCAACCCTACTTTCTTTTGGGGAGTCAGGAATAGTCAAAAACAGCAGCTTTTCTAGTAACTATCTGGTAAATGTAGAAAAGTCTTTTAGCATAGCCCCTGCTCCCGATCCGGTATCAAGTCCTGTGCCGGAACCAAACCAAGTTCAGCCCCCTGAATCAGTTAGTGCTGTCCAAACCGGAGCCGGATCATTCTTTGGCACCCTGAGCTGGAATCCCGTCTCGGGCGCAACTTCTTATCTAATTTACAAGACTGGATCTGTACGTCCTGGGTGGAGGCAGTTTGCTTCTGTCCCTGTGGGAACAAACGGCATGTCTATTTCGGACAAACCTGGTGTAATTGCCGTCTATCGAATAGTGGCGATTGTAAATGGATCTGAAGTAGAAGTGGGGACTGTTAAGTACTTCCCCTCTAGATAAGGTACTAAATATAGCAGATTGAACACCTTGATCTTGCTGGATAATGTACATAACGCTACGTGCAATAACGTCATACAAACTTAGACCTAAGATTGTATAAAAAATAAGTTGCAGCCAGGGTAACTTGGTTGTATACTGAATGTAATCCCCGAGCACGGGATCTAACTAAATAACTAACTCACTAAGGAGCACGAAGTGGCTATTTTATCGTCCGTATCACAAAACATTGCACTCGCAGAAGCTAATTTTACTTACACAAGATATAGAAATCTAGTTGAGTATATGGGGAAACCAGTTAATGTCCCCTTTACAGTAGAGGGGCTAGCTGAGGCCCAAGCGGCTATGGTTAAAGCCAGAAAACTTGATTTAATTGCCCCTAAACCAGAGGGGGTACCACAAGAAGAGTGGGATCAGCTTGTAGAAGATGCGCGTCGGCTTCCTACTAACTTTATTGACTTTGAAATTTACGACACAGATTTAGATATCTGGTGGATGCACCCCATCTTTCCTTTTGCCGAACACTTTATGTCTAGAGATGGAAATTGGAGAGATAAAGGGGGGCTTCTTGGGCTGCACTACCGAGGTGACTGCTTGTCTATCCCGATGGTTTCTGAAGGTTCAGAGGTTTATTATTTGACCACTGCTTTTCATAAGGGAACCACTTCTTTGATTTTTACCTACTTCCCCTACAGAGACTTGTTTACAAAAGAAGTACTTGTAACGCTTTTACGAAATCACGAAACTAGATAGAGAAAAATATGGACAACATTAGGGAAACCCACCTACGCGATCAGTTTGCTGGTGCCACGGAAGAAAATGCAAATCTTTCTAGGCACATAATGAACTCAGCGGCGGCTCAGCACACTGAGTCCGGCTCTGTTGATGTTTCTAATTTGCTTCTTAGTCCCATATTCTCTAAGTGGAAAATTTTGGATTCTCTCAGATACCCTGGATCTAAACAGCTTGCCCCTAAACTTTGTCAACACCTAAGTTTTGACTCTGCGACCGTATGGTTTGGGGCCCTACCCCTGCCGGATCAAGCTATGTGTCGTTCTTGCTTTATGGGCGCTATTCTTACCGAAATACCAAAAAACGACAAATCTTGCGATTCTTGTGAAGAAAACACTAAAAAATTTTATGTGTTTAACGTTCCGATAGGTAATATAAATGTCACTGGAGCTGTGTGTAAAAAGTGTTTTGAGTTGGTGGCAGAAGAGACTTACTAGTTTTAACTTTTACTTTAATCTTTTGGTATATAATCTCTAAAGAAAAAGATAAAGTTTACGCGGCGGCCTTTAGTGATGGGTCTTACTCCATGAAGATTTTCAGCGTTCCCGCGAAACATAATCACATCCCCGGCTTCTAGCTTAATTTCTATGTTGTGGTGCTCAAAAAATAGCTCTCCGCCTTCGTAGTCGCTATTTAACATAACTATCCCGGAGTAGTGTTTTTCCACGTCCGGTTTATCTGGGTAATAATCTCCATCATCATCATGGGCTGGGTTTTCAGTGCCCGTTTCCATGATGTTCCCAAAGAACCGCTTCATATCGAAAGTGTGCTCGATTTCGTAGTGGTCTAGGAAATAGTTTTGGGCTCTAGTAAAAACTTTTTTGATGGGGTCTAAAAATGGAATGTTTTCGTCGTACCATTGATCATACTCTGTAGAGATAAATCTATAGCCTGGCCTAAATTTATCGTTAATTGCATATTTGTCAATCCACTTGACGTAGGCTTCACACTGCTCCGGGGTTAGAGCATTTTTTACTAAATGGTATGGCAAGGCTTTTTCGGTCATATTTGTTATTCTACCAGTCAATCAATAAATTGGATTTATCGATTAGACTATGGTTATGACTGAAAAATACACCCTGGTAAAAAACTTTCTATCAAAAGAAGAAGCAAAAATTTTAGAGGCTTATGCTAAAAAAGCCTTAATTTCAGAGAACTCCCTGGGGGGAATTAGTTTGCATATGCTCGGAAATCGTCCGGACAGCTGGTCTGACGGGGGCTACATTGAAAGAGTATTTAGAGTTTCTATTAACTTTTTTGATAAAAAAAGAACTTTGGGAGTGATCGAATCAGTTAAATTCTTTTTCAGAGAGCTTTTAGTTGGGCATAAAATTGTTCCTGTAGTAGAGCTAGACACCAGTAGAGATGCTCAAGTCCACAAGATAGACAGAAAAATTGCAGTTCTTGGGTTGAATGATGACTATGAAGGTGGAGAAACGGTTTTTACTAATCGAAATGAGTCTTTTAAATTAGGAGCTGGGGATCTACTTATGTATGACGTAAACAATCTAAATGAGGTTGGGGTGGCCGAAGTCCGTTCTAAAAATAAATTAGAACTTATATTTTGGTACTCAGAGGTTGAATTAAAAACTAAATTTGATGATTTTTACATGCCACCTATGGAAAACGACTCTGAAAGATTCTAGAGTGGAAAAAATTTTTATATATATTGCTTCATGCAAAGAGCCCCACTTAGTGCAAACAATTAAAAGTGCTCTAGCAAATGCCAACAAGCCAGATCGGTTATATTTTTCAATTTTTAATACAGTTTTAAGCGATGAAGACTACATAACAGACCAAGAAATTATTGGAATGCCCCCAGAAAAACTTTTTTTAGTAGAGGCAATTTCTCCAGAAATTCTTGGCATTGGTATGTCTAGAATGATTGCCTCTTTATTGCAGAATGTGGAGGCAGACTATGCCTTACAAGTAGATGCTCACATGATTTTTGATAGGGGTTGGGACGATCAATTAATTGAAAATCTAAAAAAAGCAGAAGAGTTATCTGAAAAAGCAGTCATAACTTGCTTGCCGGTTCCATGGTCAGAGTCTCCAAAAAACCCGTCTCTCTGTTTAATGTATGGAAAGTATAAAATTGATCCGTATAATTTTGACTCTAATTCTAAAAAACTTATAAATCAAATTGGATTTAAATTATTTAACTATATCCCTGGAATAGTTAACTTTCCTGGCAATGGCTGGATACCAGAGGTTTTGGTAGCTAAAGACAGATCGTGGTCAGACTCTAGCGATTACATAGAGGTAAATGGTATTCACGCTTCTTACATGTTTTTTAGGTTCTCAAATATTAGAGAGGTACTACACGATCCCCAAAATATGTTTGAGGGTGATCAGCTTAATTACACTTTTAGACTTCTTTCTAGAGGATATAAGCTATATGCGTTTAAAAAGCCAATAATTATGGCTAAAGATAAGTTTGATTTTGAGGGGGAATTATTAAATAAAAGATATGATTGGCGTTACACCAACAGACGAAAGTTAATTCACTTCTACGATCCCTACCAAAAACAAATTCAAGATAAAATTTTTAATGGTAAAGACTACGGTTATTGGGGTGCTCCAAATAGAGAAGGCTTGGTTGAAGCTAAGAACAAGATGGGAGTGTGGGGCTACTACCCGGAGTAGCTTGAATTAAAAAATGATAGACGCCCCTATTGGTAAAGCCCTGCTCTACGCCAGAGTATCAACGCAAATGCAGGTGGAGGATGGTGTGTCGTTGGGTGCGCAGGAGCGACAGCTAATCCAAGCAGCGCAGATGTATGGCTTTACTGAGTGGGAAGTAATGCTGGAGGAGGGCCGCTCTGGCAAGAATGTTTCGGGCCGACCAAAGTTAATAGACGCCCTCCATCAGTTAGACGCCGGAAAAGCGCAGGCGTTGATTGTGACCAGGATTGATAGATTGGCTAGATCGACTAAGGACTTCTTGGATATCGTGGATCGGGCGGGGCGAAATAATTGGCGTTTAATTATGCTGGACCTAAATCTTGACACATCTACATATCAGGGTAGATTTGTGGTCACAATTATGTCGGCACTGGCCGAAATGGAACGAGGCATAATCGCCGAGCGAGCCAAGGATATCCACAAAGACCGTCGGGAGCGTGGGGTGGTCTGGGGCAAGGATATGGGCCCAAAACAGGTAGTTTCGCCAGCTGTGGCAGAGCAGGTAAGACTAAAAAGAATGCTGGGCCACTCATACCAGGCAATAGCTGATAGCCTTAATCAGCAGGGGATACCGTCCGCCCGAGGGGGCAGCTGGTACGCCTCGAGCGTGAAAAACATAGTAGACGCCACTATTGTCGAGGTAAAAGATGCAGACTCCGAAGAAAGTTAGAATCGGTGCGCAGGTTTTTCACATCGAGGAACGCAATGTCAAAAAAGACGGAACTTTAAACGACAACTCTTATGGCTACACGTTAGATCAGGGGAATCTAATAGTGATAGACGCCAATATTGCATTCACTAAAAAACAACAAACGCTGCTGCACGAAATTATTCATGCTATTGGAATGGTTTATGGTAGTGGCCAAAAAGAACCAAGTGGTAAAGACACGTACGATGTGTGGGAACATCATTTTATTGGCATATGGGAAGCTCCTATGTTATCGTTTATAAAAGACAATCCAGAAATTGTCGCTTGGATGCAATTAGAAGAGGAACCTAGTGGGGAGAAAAAGGAAGGCGTCAGAGCCTCGAGTACCTCGGCCAAACGCTGAGTGGGAATATACTACTGAAATCCAGGTCAATGGCCGGAACATTACCCCGGGGACTGAATTAAAAATTATTGGGGAGCGCGGACGATACCGATTTATACGATTTGTTAAAAATGCCAATGGGGCTGAGTGGGTAGATGTCTGGGGTGGCCCCAAGGGCGCTGAGCAGTGGCGAAGCTTTAAGCTTGATCGAATTAAGCGGGTGCACTATAAAAACCAAACTGTTGGAAACCTTGCTGCAGAGCACAAGGCAAAGATGAAGGCTAAAAAGGCTGAGCTAGAAGATGCCGAGGATTAGACAAAAAGACTGCGTAACTTGCGCCCCAACTAAAGACACCTGCTTAGTTATCTCAACGGATGTCTACTTTGTTGACTATGCCAAGACGCTATTGAAGAGCGTGAGCGCCAACTATAGCGGAGCCAACAAGCTAAAAGTCTTTGTCTTGTCGCCAGAAGACATTCATTACAGGGCTGCTGACTTTGTTTTCCCCAATCTAGACATTGAGTTTACCTATCCCGAGAATGTTCGCCCGCACGAGGAAAGCGGCTTTGTTGGCAAGATGTATAAAAATAAGCAGTACACCGGGACATCTTTATACAGATACTTTGTCGGCAGCGTATGTTTGGATTATCGAAAAGCCGTCTACATAGACGTTGACTGCATAATTGCCAGAGATATCCAGCCGCTGCTGGATTACAAGTTAGGAGACGCCCCTATTGCTGCGTTCCCTGAGATCCAACTAAGCTTTCCAGAAAACGAAACATTTAGGGATACGTCGATCTTTAATAATGGGGTCATGGTTATTAACTTGGACTATTTCAGGGAAAACAACATAGAAGACGTTTTGATGGATGTTTCTATGAACTTTGATGATTGGCTTGGGTACGCAGATCAAGATGTCTTTAACGTCGTCTTTAAGAACAACTGGTCTACCTTAAGCATTAACTTTAACTATTTGGTCAATATTTACAAAGCTCTTCCGGTATTGGACCCTGTGGTTGTACACTTTGCTGGTAAGAGTAAACCTTGGCTGTCAGGAGCTCAGGAGTCTAAATGGAAACAACTGTGGTGGAAATATCATGACTGATAAGCCTCACTACAATGTAGTAATTGCTACGCCCGGGAAAGAGCTGCATCAGGGATATGTAACCAGTCTTGTAGACACTTTGCGTTGGCTGGGCGAGCAGGGGCTGACTTACAAGTGGCTAAACAAATCTGGATCTTTAGTTTCGACAACCAGAGAACTTACTGCTTTAGATTCGTATAGCCCTGACTGGGAGACGCGAGAGATTGGCCGGGGTCAGTTTACCTATGACAAGGTCATCTGGATTGATTCTGACATTAGCTGGGACATCGAGCAGTTCAAAGCGCTGTGGGAGCACGAGCTAGACATTGTCGGTGGCATGTACCAAACTGCACCAGACGGTCGAGTTGCAGTTGCAATGTTCGACGGAATTGGTCAGCCAACCGTTGTGCGAGAGCAAGACTTCATTTTGATAGACGCCCCTATTGTTGAAGTATTCGGAGTCGGATTCGGATTTGTGGCAATGAAGAGTGGTGTATTTGAAAAGTGTGATAGACCGTGGTTCTTGATGGAGAGGATCCGTTGGGCGCATTTGGACTTTGATCTAAACATTGGCGAGGACTATTCGTTCTGCATGAATGCGAGACGGAATGGATTTACAGTCTACTTAGATACCAGAATTAAAGTGAAGCACCATAAGGAGATTATTTATGAGCTTAGGTAAAAGCGTAACCGTAATAACTCCTACGACTGGCGCACCAGAGTTAGTAGACGCCCTTATTAGTGTAGAAGCCCAGGACTACGACGGGCCACTTGACCATTTAGTAGTTGTTGATGGTCAAGAGTTTTTGCCTAAGGTTATTGAAATTGTTGAAAGATCCAAAACAAATCCAACGGTGATGGTCCTTCCATACAACACGGGGGCTGATGGTTGGAATGGTCACAGAATATATGCAGCTATTCCAGCACTTGTTAATACTGACTATATTGCTTTTCTAGATCAAGACAACTGGTATCAGAATAATCACGTTTCGAGTTTAGCTGCCAAACTTGATAATAATGAAAATCTAGAGTTAGCTTTTTCGTTGAGATCTATATATGGAAAAGATAAAACTTATATAACAGACGATAATTGCGAATCGCTGGGACTTTGGCCTATTTGGAATTCTGGTGGAACTAGGTTTTTAATTGATACTAGTTGCTTTTTCTTTAGAACTGCTTTTATAAGAAGAACCGGAAGAAAATGGCTTCATCAATATAACGCTGATGCAATCTATTCAATGTCGCTAAATTCTTCGTTTTCTGGAAAGTATGAGACTACCGGACTATATACCCTAAACTACAGATTGGGCGGAGGCCCAAATTCTGTATCAAAAGATTTCTTTATGGTAGGAAATATTTACTCTATGGAAATGTACCCCGGTGGAAACTATCCCTGGAAGAAGAACTAGCCCCGTGTATTCCAATGGCAGAGAAAGCCGACTTAAAATCGGTACAGTATCGGTTCGAGTCCGATGGCGGGGACATGGTAAGTAAAAAGAGATCCTGGGCTAAGTCGCTGACTTGGCGGGTTGTGGCTATCGTGAGTACTTTTGGGATTGGGTACTTTTTAACTGGCAGCTTGACATTTGCTGCATCTTTGACTTTAATATCTAATGTGATTAACTTTGTGCTGTACTACCTCCACGAGCGGATGTGGCTAAACATCCAGTGGGGAAAAGATTGAAATGGCTAAAGACAAAAAAGTAAACGCCCCTATTGTTGAAGAAGGCGAAGAGCGAACAGCGATGTTTGGGTGGTGTAGTACTGGACACCATGATACGTGTGTAGTTAGGATTCCTAGGTACAAGTGTTCGTGTAAGTGTCATGGAGGCGAAGATGGATGAGTTTGAGCGTGGAGTTCAGGCTGAACGCAAACGAATTATGGAAGCGCTGCACCGATACAAGGCTGAAGGGCTAGAAATAGTACACGTAGGGTCTCAGCCTGGGATCAATACAAGAGCTGTAAGAAGATTTGATACGGCCGAATTAATTGAAAGACTTTGGAGAGAGCGGGATTTAGATGAACAAGAATAAGTGGGCATCTGTACTAATGGTTGACGGCATGGTATTTGAGGGGATGATCGCAGAGGAAACGTCTTGGGGGCTGTACCTGCACATTGGTGGCAACTCTGATCGACTGTCGCTTTTTCCGTGGCACGCTGTGTCTAGAGTGGTCTACAAGCTAGACCTGTAAAATATCTCTATGGCCGTAAAAATCCTTAAAAAATATATACCAAAAGAAGACTGCCTAAGATTTAGAGAATTTCTTGATCAGTACGTAGTTGATACTCCTAGACATGGAATTGCTGGAGCTTTGGGTTACCCAAACTCTTTAGAAGCTTCCAAAATTAATAGAGAAACTGGAGTTATCCGCGATAACATTGACCCGATAAACAAAGAAATTGGGCTTATGTATGAACAAATTAAGAAAGAAGCCGAGGATTACTTTTCTCGAGAATTAGATCTTTGTCAATCAAACTATCAGTTAATGACTAAGGGCGGCAAAAACCCTCTACATGCGGACACAATTAATTTAGATGGTAGCCCGATCCAAAAGGACGGCACTCCAGAGGAAATCGAATGGAGCGGTTTACTCTACATGGGAAACCATGGCGAAGAATTCGAGGGCGGAATTTTAACTTTTCCAGAATTTGATATTACCTATTACCCTCAAATGGGAGACCTTGTTTTGTTCAAGGGGGATATAGAACACAGGCACGATGTTTCGGAAGTTATTTCTGGGGAAAGAAGAAATATAGTATTTTTCTGGGGCCGCAGGGGAAATGTTTCTGACAATAAATCTTACTTTGCGGAGAACTGATGACCACTAGCATTTGTGTTTTGGGGTATGGCACCGTTGGACAAGCTTTAGTTAAAAAACTAAAAAATTACGAAGAGTACAACAACAAATTTAAGGTTCACTGTGTACATGTAACAGACGCCAATAATGATAAGTATGCAAGTGTTACAACCATAATTGAGGATAAAAACCACGGGTATCTGCGGGTGCTGGCAGATGGGACAGAGAGAACTGAAAAATTTACGGCATTTGGTAGTGATCTAGATTGGCTTCTTGATTCTAACGGCCACAACATAGTTGTTGACTGTATGTCCTACAACGATAAAGCTGTAAAATTAATTTTTAGCTTAGTAAAAAAGGGCAATAAATTTCGTTATATTATTGCCAATAAAAAATTGGCAGAAGGTCATGGAGGCGACTTAGAAACCTTGGCTATGACTGAAGGCGGAGTTTTTAACTTTAAACCAGCATACGAAATTGGTATTGAAAACGTAGTAAATAAAATTTACGAAGACATCGTAGACCAACACAAAATTGAACTAAAAAGTGCCAAAGAAGAAGAGCTTAGATTGTCTGCCCCGGCCTGCGGGCTAAATGACACTTTTTCCTGGGACAAGCTAAATTAGCTTTAGTTTGTGCTAGGCTGTGGTCATGGCACTAAATGACTTTGAGTATGTAGACGAGCCTACGGGCTTTAGGGGGGCTTCATTTTCCACCTTTGGGGAAGGAGATATGGAAGTCTTTGAAGTCAGCATTGCTAAAGCCATCCTTAAGAAGCAAGAGGCGCTTAATGCGATAGACGCCCTTACTGATGCAGCTGGAGAATCCTGGTATGAACTGGGAGAGAAGATGGCTGAAAAAAGATTTTTAGGGATACTTGACAAGTTTGAAGAGAACTTGCTAGATTCTGAGGAGGACGCCAAAATGACGATCCACCTAATAAGGAAGATGGTAGAGACTGATGGACAAGAACAATAGATATTCCACTGATCAGCTAGCTGAGATCTTTGCAAAGATCGAGGTAGCAAAGATGCTAACCGACATGGGCGGAAAGCTAGCAAAAGAAGCAGCCAACGATTTGGCTTTTTTTAAAATTACCAATGAGATTCCTGACAGGGATGAAAAATAATGGACGCCCTTATGCGAGAACTATTCGGATCCGCCTGGGCCTACTATGTTGCTTTTGCAATTTTAGGTGTTTGGTTTGCGATTGAAAGATGGGGAAAGAGGAAGTAATGATTAAGTATTTATGGAAAAAGATCGATTGGACCGTAGTTCAAGTTGTTGTGTTAGTTGGAATGCTTCCAGCGATGTTGATTATTGGTGCAGTGTTCTTTCAGTTGTTTAGTGCAAAGTACCGATAATAGTGTTAGATATTAGAAGCGAACTACTAAATCGTATACCAGACTCGATGGGCAAGTGGATTAGCTGTGACGCTGGGTGGGACTGGATTCTATTTGACTTGCATGGCAAACTAAAATATTTAGATTTTAACTATGAAATTCATCAAGTAAAAGAAAAGTTTGGAACGCTAAGATTTTATTATGAGTCTTTAAAAACTCAAGAAGTGGTCCTATCTCTGATGGATGATGCTGTAAGTGCTGCTGAAAGACTTTCTGCTTCAACTTGTGAAATATGTGGCAATACTTCTACTATATCTGACCAAAAAAGAGGAATTAATTTTGACAGAACAGTCGGGCTCAAAAGTTCTCATAATGGAGATCCTAACGGTTGGCTAAAAACATTATGTGATGGATGCGCCTCTCCTCTAGGATACGCAGAGTTTTCGCTAAAGAATTTGGACTAACTATGAAGCTTGGTTGCCCTCCGTGCAGATCTGGAAAATGCAGATTACATAAAACTTCTCCGCTAAGAACTTGGCTATTTAAATATGGCCCACGTAGTATGTACTGGAGAGTTTGTGCGCTAATCAAAGGAGAACAGAAGTGAGCTTTGAAAGATTTGGCAGCTCGGATATTTACATCTATGAACATGTAGGTGGATTCATCGAGTGCTGTGGTTGCTCTTTGGCGCTACCTGACGGGGACGAGATTTTTGGGTTTACTTCTTTAAAAACTCCCCGGGAAGCTTTGTCACACTTAGATTTGCATGAAGAGATCGGGGATGATATTGGGGGAGCTCGCCGCAGGATCGAGCAGGAGTACGAAGATCTGGACGCCCCTATTGAGCCTTATGTTGAAGACCCTGAAGTGGCCGAAAGGCGAAGGGCTAGAATGAGGGAGTCATTTCCAAATAGCCGGTTTAGGGATGTCAGTAACGGAGAGTAAATGCCAATAATGACAAGAGAAGGCCATTGCGAGTTTGATGGCTGCGAGAAACAGATTAAAGCAAAGCGGCTTTGTCAGTATCACTATCACAAAGCTTTGTACCCAAGGAACTGTGATAGACCTAATGTCATTTTAAAAAAGAAAAAGGTAGACGCCCTTAGCGGAGCAGAAATCTGGGCCCTAATTGAAGCAGACCTAAAAAACGGAAAGTTAAAGCTAAATAGGTAATTACTGTGACTACTTGGATCGTTTACACTAAAAAAGAGAATTCTCCTCTTTGGAAAAGCGACAACAAAAACGATTTAGATATAATAATTAAAAAATTGCCGGACGATATTAGCACTAAGCTTTACGTGGCAGAAGCTAAAAAACAGGAGAAAAAATGAAACTATTAGTTAATCACTGCTCACATGGGTTTACCCTGTCAGAGCGTCAGAAAGCTCTTTTCCCAGAGCTGCAAACCACACCATACATGAAGGTGTCGGATGTAAACCGAGCCGATGAGCGTCTTATTGCTTCTTTTGAAGCTGGAGACAATCGTGGTGATGGCGGATCAAGTTTGGCAATTGTTGAGATTCCAGACGGCGCTCGCTTTAGAATTATCGATCGTGACGGTTACGAGGAAGTTGTTTGGACCATGGGAGAGCTGCACAGCGCATAATGTCTGTTCAGTATCTGGGCAACAACTCGTGGGTTGATGACTTCAATCACATCATAGTAAACGCCCACACAAGCAATCAGTGCAAAAACGATCACTGTACGCTTCACAATCCCTCCAACCACAACATGGTAGGCTTCCCGCAGAGGTGGAGGCAAGATCGTCATATGATGGAGAGAATGTGTCCCCACGGAATTGGTCACCCAGATCCCGACGACATAGCTGTGAATACGACTCATGGTTGTGATGGTTGCTGTATAAATTAAAAATATTTGTTTTAGGATGTAATTATGAAAATTAAAAACCCATACCAGCAAGACGACCCCAGACACGAAGTATTTATGGAGGGTGTTCAGGCCGAGCGAGATCGATTAACTAAAGTGTTGCAGCTCTACCACACTAGGTTTGGTCAAGGAGATATTGCCACTGCTGACACTAAAATGCAAATTAACTATATGTATGAGTTTGTTAGTGGCAAAGAGGCCCTCTAGTGTCTTATGACGAAGGCTTTGAAAAAGTTGAAATAGACGAAAATTTTTTGTCCGAGGCCCAAAGACTAGTTATAAAAGGATTCACCTTGGAAGGTGAGTTTAGGTTTAGGGAAGATTTAATTTCTGAGCTTGAAAAAGAGCTACCAGGTGATTCCAGTGAGCCTGAGTCAGAGTGGTTTGACGGTATTAGGTATTGCATTCATTTAGTAAAAAACCTAAAATCTAGCCAAGTTTAGCCTCAACTAGAATATTCAATATTCAACCAGAGAGGAAATTATGTGCGACGGAATTTGCGGCTGCCAGAATAATAAAGAAGAAGATGTAATTTTTCAATCAACCTGCAAACCCAGAATAAATCCAGCTACCCTAGAAGATGATAGCCGAGCATCTTTTGATGCGGGATTCAAAGAAGAGTTTCGACAAGCCCGCGAAGTGTTTTGGGAAGAGTTTCAAATTAAAGCAAGCGATGCTGCTATGGTCGCTAAACATCTAAACAAAAGTGATCCAACTTCTCTAGAAGCAGACGGACTAAGAATTATTGCGGCAACATATTTGCACGCAGCGGACGTTCTGCTTAGAGATCGTAGAGATTTACCTGGATATATAGAAAAAGAAGAAGAGTATAAGTTTGACTAATTCGCTTTACTACGAAATCCCCTATGAAAATATTGTGTATTTTAAGGGGGCCATCGAGAACGTTGATGATTTAATTGAAAAGATTGAATCAATTAATAGCATTGCGATCTCGCCTTGGAGTACGTGGTGGGCTAGTAGTGAAGAAAATGGTCATGCCTATGGGGAGGTAAAGTACGTAAGCAAATTATTGCTGGACCAAGAAGTAGACGCCACTATTAAAGCAGACTCCGAATACGTAATCGGCACATTGATTTCTGCTATGGAAAAGTGCGCTAGAACTTACGCTGAGATTTATAACATAGATCAAGAATCTTTAGAGTTTGCAGTGCAAGCATTAAACAGAGATGGTACTAAGTATGGAATAAACAAATATTACGAAAATATGTACATGGGGGCTCATGTTGACTGGAATGAGCAGAACTTTGATATTACATACACGATCGTCGTCTACTTAAATGATGATTATGAGGAAGGCGAGCTCTATTTTGTTAAGCCAGAAATTGATTTAAAAATTAAACCGGTTAAGGGGAGCATTGTAATGTTTCCGTCAGTAGAGCCTTATTTACACCAATCTTGCAACATACCTAAGGGCAGAAAGATGTTAATAACCCATCACTGGAAAAATGATTCGCTGTCCAGAAAACGAGATTGATCTATGACAGTTTATGTAGAATTAATTTAATATGTCTAGTGAAGAAAAGCGATCTTTATACCGATTTGAACATTACGAACCCCTAGATGACGAAGTTTATGTTGATTGGGTTTGGCTAAAGCCAGACGAGGTTATTCCATATGTTGCTGGGGAGGAAACTTCTTTTAGGATAGCTACTAAAGACGAAGAAAATCTTTATAATGAAGCTTATGCAGACGGTTATGGTATTGCTGCTTTAATTGAATATGAAGCAACATACGATGGCATAACATTTCGCGTAGAACTAGATGAGAGTGGCAAATTAGATTTCACCAGCAAAAAAATGTTTCAATGTGCTGTTTGCGATCGTCATTTAGATTTTGAAGAGGGTGTTGCCTGCGCCGGAGGTATGTACCTAGGGGCACTTAGAGACGATAAGCTGTGGCACATTTGCTACGATTGCGCCCAAGGTAATGCAGAAGTAGAGTGGATTGAGCAGGGATGGGTATGGGACGATGACTCTGGGTCAACGGACGAAAAGGATCGCTGAACCTTACATTGCTCAGTATCAAAGATCTCCATGGTGGGTTAAGGGACTGACACTTGGTTTAATTGGGTTAATTATTTTGCCAGACCCCTTTGACTGGTTTCCAGGAATCGCTTTTCTAGACGAGCTTTTGTATGCTACGCTACTGCTTAAGTTGCTCTACAAATATGGGGCATTGACTTACGAGATAAAAACAAGCCCGAAAGATTTAGTAAAAGAAATATTGAGGAAAGATGAATCTAGATGAGTTTAGAAAAATCGCGCACAAGCATTATCAGTTCGCTGAAGACGTTTTGGTCAAAAAACAAAATGATTACGGTCCCACTAACATTAGTCGCTCTCCCGGTGGTCCTCTTAATGGTCTCCGTGTACGTATACATGACAAGGTTTCGCGTATCAACCACCTCATCGACTCGGGAGTCAACCCAGAAAACGAATCGCTAAAAGACTCGTTTCTAGATCTAGCTAACTACAGCATTATTGCCATGATGGTATTGGACGGGGAATGGCCAGAAAAGTAAACGTCTCCTACGAAAGCCTTCGTCAGGAGGGGCGAGAAGAAGTTTTAGAGTGGCTAAAACAGCACGAAGTTATTAGCTACAGCAAGCCTGAAAATAAGTACTTTGTATTTAATGACTCAAGCAAGTGGCTGCTCTTCTTGCCTTGGCAAAAATCAGAGAAATAGCCCGCTGGTAAACTGGTCATACGTTTGTTTAGGAGCGCTATGACTAATCACCCACCTATGTTCGCATCTCAGGTTGCGGACCAAAAGAAATGGGACGAGGGCTTTAGGGCTGGAATTGCAGAGGCTTTACACGAGCTATCTTCAGCTGTTGAAAAGAATTCAGATTTAGAGGGTCCAACTAAGGATTGGGTATCGGAACTTTCAACAAAAATCACTAAAAAATATCTTTAGGGGGACCGCATGGGCACTCCCTTTTCTAGGGAAGAAATTCCAGAACTAGTAGATAGCTTTGTTCATTTTGCTTCTCCTAAGTTTTGGGGAGATCCAGAATGTATTTCTGGTAGGGTTAAATACGTAGAATCAGCTGACAATCCTAAGGTTTTGTATGTTCAGCCTTATGGACTAGGATATTCTGTACGAGTTAATGTAACCTGCTATAGGGTTATGGAAAAGATAGAGGAATATGAGCAGCATTCGAGCCACTGAGCGTCAGCTAAGAAAGCTTCAAAAACAGCGCCACCTCTATGAAATACAAATGATGATCCTTGCCAACCCGCTGCTCAAAAACTTAAGCAAGAGGGACCAAAAGACTTTAGTCAAGATTATGTATAAAGCCGAGATGATTGAGATGTTTATGCGAGACAGGGAGATTGTTCGTATAAATGACTCTTTTGAGGACATAGTAGAAAACGTTGCCAGGCTGCTAGATGACGCGGTAGACCGGGCTAGAAACGAAGATGAGGATCCAGACGGTCCTCCACCGCCCTCCAGGTTTTAAAAATCTTTTAATTTGGACTTGACAAACTAAAAAGAGTCCATTATCTTTTTCTGTATCTGAACTAGAAAGGTACAGAATGAAGAAAACAGTGGTGGCCCTAGCCACCCTCTCTCTATCCATGGGCGTATTTAGTCCTGTAGCGGCCCTAGGAAGCTCTCAGGCGGCTCTAGATGTCAGCGCCTACTACAGAGTTGATCTGGGCTACAAAGTGGGCTGGAAGGCCCCTAGTGACGTTTCTGGCGTTACTGGCTATTTAGTGACTGCTCAGCCGGGCGGGCAAACTTGTGTAGTTTTAAGAGCAGCTGCCAAGGAATGCACCTTCTCAACTCGGTCTTTGGGCTTTACCCAGCAGTACAGGTTTGCTGTGGCAACCCTAAAGAGTGGCGTAGCAGTTGCTACTTCGGCCCTGTCTAATGCTGTTTCTGCTGCATCAATTCCAGTAGCTCCGCTAATTGCTACCTCTAGCGTTGTATCAAGTACTCAGGTTGACGTAGCGTGGATTCCAAGCCCTAACAGTGGTGGTGCTCCGCTGTATGGCTACAAAGTTACTTACTGGAAGTCTGACACTAAAGGTAATCCAATAACTACAACTAAGACTGAACTTGTTGTGACTGGCACATTTACTTCGCTGTCAGTCGTGCCTGGATTTATGTACATTATTAACGTAGCTGCATGTAATGCCTATGGATGTAATTCGACTCAGTACTGGACTTATGCCAACACTGGTGCAACCAACGTTGTACTTCCACGAATAATCGGTGGCGGTACTGCATCAACTACTTGCTTTGAGAGCATCTATGACGCAAACGTTGGTGAGACCCAGCTTGGAAACTGCGGAAGCGTAGTTGCCGATCCGAACACCTACCCGACTGTAGATCCATCAGCTACAACCTTAAACATTCAACTAGCAACTAAGTTCGATCAAGGAGCTGGATTCTCTAGGTTTATGAGAAACTATTCACTTAAAACTTGGGGTCCAATTGGATTGCCCTGGTTTGCGTACTTCAATGCAACCAGCAAGTCTATAGCTAATGGTTTCGAGATTCCGGCTGTGGTGACTTCAACTACTCCAGCAGTATGTGAGGTAGTTGGGCCAAAAGTTATTTTCAAGACTGTAGGCCAATGTATTTTAAATGGAAGTGTTGGCGGTAATGGTGTTTGGAATCCAAGCAACGTTGCTACTGCAGTTTTGGTTGTAACTAACTAAATGACAAAACGATAAATAAGAAAAGCCCCCGATGTTTTGTCGGGGGTTTCTCTTTATTCCTTGTCGGGATTAATACTTGTTTAGATTGATTGCGCCACGAAGTGCTGCAATAGTCTGAGGGCCCCATGAACCATCAATGCGACCTTCGTAATCAGCACGAGCAACTAGGCGCTTTTGGACGCCCTTATAGCTGTTAGTTCCAGGATCTCCATCAATTGGACCTGAGTATCCGTGGGAAGCAACTGAGCGCTGAATAGCCATCCAAGTTTGCTTTCCTGGGTTGCCATCAATTGCGCCAGTGTAGCCGTGATCGCGCTTTAGAATCTCTTGAAACTTCTTCCAGTCTTCAACGGTTAGCTCTTTTGATTGATCTGCAACTAAAGGCTTTACTTCAGTAGCAACTGGCTCTGCTGCTTTTGGAGCTTCGCCTTTGATGATTGCCTTAGCAGTCTTCTTGTCAACCTTTGGAGCAACTGCGCCTCCACTGTTGGCAATGATTGCTTTCTTAAGGTCAGACTTTGAAGTGGTTGGACCAAAGACATCCTTAACTGCCTTGCCAAGAGTTGCATGCAAATGAGCGCCACTGGAAGCATTGCCCGTGTTCCCGATCGTCATGCCGTGAGTGACATCACCAGCTGTTACTTTGTCGCCGACCTTAACGCTTAGCGCAATTTCTGGTCCGTGAGCGCCTTTGCAATTAATGCCGCACTTTTTGCAGGCTAGGTGGCAATATCCGATAAACCAAATCTTGCCGTCTTTATCTGCGGCGGTCTGAACTACGACCCAGCCTAACACTTTGCTCCACTGTACAAGCTTGATAGTTCCATCTGCGATAGCAGGAATTAAAGTTTTACCCTTGTTAGATCCTCCTGGTGCCCAATCGGTGCCAGAGTGAGGTTGCATCTTGTTTTTGCGCCGGTAAGCAGAGAGGGTGCCGTACTCGCCGGTGATTGTCTTTTCAGGAAATGGCATCAACCAAGTCATAATTAAAGTCCTTTCGGTACTTCAATTTTACTTGAAGACTAAAGCAATGATTGAGCTATAAAGTCCTCTAGGTTACGCTTTGGGGTCCAACCTAGAATTTCTTTAGCTTTTGTGTTGTTGGCTAGGGTTTCTCTAACTTCTCCTGGCCGCAGGGGCAGGTATTGGTATTTACTGGAGATCAGCTGTGCTAGCTCATTTATAGAAAAATTACGCCCCGCGCCTATGTTGAATATTTCTCCGTAAAGAGGGGTTTCGCAGGTCATGGCAAGAATGTTGGCATCTATGGCATCGTCGATGTGGGTAAAGTCTCTGCGCTGTTCACCATCGCCAACGATTGTCAGAAACTCTCCGGCTTTGTGTTGATTAATAAATTTAGCGATCACCGTGGCGTAGTGGCCTTTTGATGGCTCTCTTCTTCCGTAAATGTTAAAGTATCGAAGACTAGCAGTCTCTAAGCCATAAATATTAGAGTAAAGCTTGCAAAGCTGCTCGCCTGCGTATTTGGATATAGAGTATGGAGTAAGGCATTCGATAGGTTGAGTTTCTACTAATGGAATTGGATTAGAGTTTCCGTAAATAGATGAAGTCATTGAGTAGATAACTCTTTTGACATTTGCAAGTCTGGAAGCTTGTAGAACATTTGTAGTTCCAATAATATTTGTATTTACAACTAGAAGTGGATTTTCTATCGAATATTGGATTCTAGCTTCAGCAGCTGTATGAAAAACATAGTCAACGTCCCAAAAAAGATCTGAGATTGAATCTAAATTAGTTATATCTAATTTGTGATTTTCTGCTTCTGGATTCCAGTAAAACTTAGAGTTAGATGTGGCAGACTCGTTATCTATTGCAACCACTTCGTGATCAAGATTGATAAGCCGATCTACAAGGTTTGAACCAATGAAGCCGGCTGCGCCGGTAACTAGAACTTTGGACATAGGTTAAATCTTACCAAGTTTACTTTTGGCGTATGCGTGACGATATGAATTATTAAACGCCCTTTGGAATGCTAGAAACTTTTGCCTGCGCTGTTCATAGTGAGAAACCCTTGGATAAAGATTTTGTGGATTTCTTAGTGGAAGATTGGCATAGTGGGCTTTTGCTGCGTCGTAAGCAAGCTGTCGAACCAACTTATCTTTTGGTTCGAAGAAATACCTCAGGTAGAGGAAAAGGCGGGAGAGTCCTCTCATGAGGTTAATTTTATCTTAAAACAAAACCCCCGATTTTGGTCGGGGGCTTAGTTTATTGATCTTCAAGTTTAGGTTTATATAAATCTTGAATAAACTCCCAGACAAAGTTTTCATACTCTGCCGGAGTCAACTTTCTACCGAGGGCTCTCTCAAGCTTGCAGGCAGCCATATCGGCCAATACAAACTTTTCCTCGTTTGAAAGGTTGATAAAGTTCAAGGATTATTCCTTGTCTTCCTTTTCGTATCGCAGTGGGAATGTAATTACCCAAACACCTAAGGTAACCCAGATAAGCATGCCAACAACTTCCTTGGCAGAACCTTCCAGAACAACCCAGGCAACGAACATACCGAGCAGGGTCCAAGCCTGGTCGATCATGTCCTTAAATAGTGACTTAAGAAAGTGAACCATTTATTTTCCTTTTCTGAATTAGTTCGTCAAAGTTTTTGACTTTGGTATCTCCCAGGTAGGACCATGCGTAGCCAGTAGCAATCATGGTTTCGTTAAAAGATGTCTCTTCGTTATCTACGAAAAGCCATCCCAGTACTCGTCCGTATTTCTCGGAAGAGTCAGGTTTTTCAGTGCGAATGACAATTGTCTGTGCAGCTGAAAGCTTTTGCTTGAGTAAAGCTTTAGACTCGAGGCCTAAGCTTTTTTCATATTTGTCCGCTGTGCGAGACTCTGGAGTATCGATTCCTGCAAGACGAACTCTCTTAGTTATTGAGATGTCGAATCCAAGATCAATCTCTACATCAATGGTGTCTCCATCAATAACGCTGATGAGTTTTTTAACTCGGTATTCGTACACTATGGTCTCCTTGCTGCAGACGCTGCTGCGCTAGTAGCGGCGGCGGTTGCAGTCATTGCAACTTGGCCAACGATGACGGCGGCGATAACAACCTTTTCTGATTGCTCTCTAACCTGTGGGGACATATCAGCGCCCGCGTTTCCTAGAGCGTTGAATACTTCTACAGCTGCACCTGCAACGTCACCTAGTAGTGGAACTGCAGCTAGAGCTTCATCGAGAACGATGTCATCTTGTTGAGCTGCAACTAGTAGCGCGTCCAGGGCTGCTTCGTACTCTGGGGATCCCTGCTCTGCGTTTTCAAATACTTCTAAAGCAGCTTCCTTAATTGCTTCTGCCTGAGCTTCGGTTAGCTCGGTAGGTTCGATATTGACAAGTTCTTCAACTAGTGCAACAATGTTTTCTGATGAAATTTCTTCTTCTAGTTCTATCGGTGCTTCTGGCTCAGTCGGTTCTTCAGGGTCAACTGGGGTTGGCTCTGGGCTTGGTTCTGGTTCTGGGGACGGTTCTGGCTGATCAGTGGGGTCAGTGGTCGGCTCAGGTTCGGGCTGAGGAGTTGGAGTGGGCTCAGGAGTATCCGTTGGTTCAGGCTCGGGCGAGGGCTCGGGCTCGGGCGTGGGTGTCGGTTCAACTGGCTCGGGTTCGGGCTCAGGAGTCGGTTCAGGCGTTGGTTCGGGAGTCGGTGTTGGAGAAGGTTCAGGCGAAGGCTCCGGCTGAGGAGTAGGTGTTGGGGTTGGACTTGGCTCTGGTGTTGGAGTTGGAGTTGGGGTTGGCGTTGGTGTAGGAGTCGGAGCTGGAACAACAACTTCTGCAGTAGTAGCAGATGAAACATATATTTGCTCGGTGTTGTTGTCAGCGCGAATTCGGAACTGAGTCGCATTTCCAAGTCCAGAAGTTGTCGCAAAGATTTCAGCTGGAATAGTTACTGTTGGCTCTGTGTGAGTCCATGCCCATCCATTGGATGTGAAGTTAGTTGTTGACCAAGAAATTACGTAGTAATCAATAGTGGTATTAGTTGCAGTAGATGGGGTCCAAGTAATTGTAACTGATCCATCTTGATTAACTACTGCTTGTACGTTAGTAGGGGCAGTAATGACTGGAGCGATGTCAATGTTTCCGGAAAAAACAAATGGATGAATGTTGGCATCATCAACTGCTGTAATCACATAGCCTTGGTTTCCAGCATTGGTTGTGTTGTATTGGTAGTACTCAATAAATGATTGTCCGTCGCCGTCCCATGAGTTGCCTTGAATAGATGCACCCTGCTGGTTTGACTTTCCATCATTCATGTAGTCATTTAGCATGATTACTTTTTGGACAGTGTTTCTAAAGATGTTGTTGTGGATTACCCGACCTTGCGGTGGAGTAGCAAAGAAGCTGGTCCAGCTGGTTGGCACCCACGAGTTGGTATAGATAGCAACTTGGTTTCCATCGAAGGTAGAGTTTGTAACTCTGTGCTTGTTGATACCCTGCATCCTGAATGCGTAAACGTTTGAGTTGAATGTTGAGTTGTCAACTAGAACTGTGCGCTCTCCGTAGATGGCAGTTGAGTTGTTTGAAAAAGTTGTGTTGGTAATTGTAATTCGGTTGTCGTATTGAGTATCGGTTGCAGTGGTAATTGAGGGGGTTCCACCATAGTTAGAGAAGACACCTTGGTTGTTGTTGGTGAAGAATGAGTTCGAGATGTTGATGTAGGAGCCACCCTCTTTGGTGGTAACGGCTGTACCCTGAGAGATGTTGCGGAAGTGGACGTTGTTGATGTTGGCAGTTCCGCGAACAACCCAGACTGCCGAACCACGTTGCCAGTCAGAAGCGAAGGTGTTCTGGATGGTTACGTTGGAAAGGTTAAGAGTGATGGCTGAGTTTCTCAGGTCGAAAGCAGTGTAAAGGCCACCACCATCAATAATCGAAGTTGCTCGGTTGTCAGATGTGATAGTCACACTTGAAGCAATCTGAGGAAGGTTAGACGTTAGAACAATAGGCTCTGTGGTCTTGATTGTGATGACATCGTAGATAGATCCAGATACTGCGTTAGCCTGAGTTAATGCCCAGCGTAGAGTTCCAGGAGCATAAGCGTCGCTTGTCGAGGTAACTTCAAGTGAAGTCGGTGGCAGAACGATTGCGTTATATGCGTCAACGGTTGCTGTTCTTGCAACGGTTGCAGCATTAATTGCAGTCGTTAGCGCAGTGGTTGCTGCAGAAGCTTCTGATTCTTTAGTGTCTTGAATCGACTCAAGGTTGGTTAGATAGCTTGGAGCTGAGTAGGTGTTGTAGGTTGCTTGAGCAGAAGCCAGTGCTTGAGTTGCAGTAGTTAGTGCAGCGTTGGCAGTGTTGTATGCAGGAGCTAGTGCGTCAAGAGCTGCTTGCTTTTGTTCGTAGTTTTGCAATGCAGTTGGGTTGAAAGAGTTTGAAGAGAATCTAAAATTGTCAACGTAGAGAATGTCCCAGTCGCCAGGAATCCAGAGAGACTGGATGATCTTTCCTGCAGGTGCTGTATAGGAAAGGTTGCAGTAATAGTCGGGGCAGTTAGGGTTTCCAACACCATTAGGGTTTGTAAAGGTCGCAGTAGTTGCATCAGTGAAAGTAACAGTGACTAACTGGTCACCATTACGAGCATAGGTCTGGAAGCCGAGAGATATTGGGGATGAGCCTGTTGGTGGCTTAACTTCTAATCCAGGGCCACCATTCATAATAAGTACCCAGTTGCCAGAAATTGCTGGGTTTCCTTGGTTGGTTAGAGGAGTGGTTCCTCCAACCAAGAACTGAATGCCAGTGTTGATTCTTCCGCCAGTAAATTCTTCGGTGACGGTCTGATTTACAACGGTTGCTTGGTAGGCAGACCATGCATCGTTGCGCTCTTGTAGGGCTGCCGAATAGCTCGGTGTCAGAGCGGTGAGAGATGCGGAAGCTGCATCGTAGTTTGTCTGGGCAACATTTAACGCTTGCTGAGAAGTTGAAATCAATCCTGGAACTGCTGCAACATTTGACTGAGCTGTAGCTAGTGCTTGGTTGGCTGCATTTGATGTAGTCAGAGCAGATTGTGCTGTGGCAACAGTCGAGGAGAGTGTAGTTAGCGAACTAGCAAAAGCGTCAAGCTGAGACATCAAAGCTGGAGCATACTGTTGATAGTGTCCAACATATGTTGAGTAGCGTTGGGTGTAATAGTCAAGGTCAGACTGAAGCTGAGATACCTGCTGAGATGGATTGGGTGTCGAAGCAAACGCCCCTAATCCTGCATACAGCGGAAAGAAAAAGGCTAAAGCCACTGCTAGGTATGAGTTAAGGAATACTTTACTTCTTAGGCTTAGACGCATTCTGGTCTTCCCCTGCTTCTTTTAGGCGGACAACTTGGCTGAAGATCATGTTGACTTCGGCGCGGCTAATCTTTCCGTCCTCTAGGAAAGCGAGGGCTAGTTTTTCTACAACCTTGGCTACAGCAAGCAAACCTCCGAGGGCAGCCGAAAGCCAGACATCGATACCAATTATGGAACCGGCTCCAATAACTGCTAGGGCAGAAGCAATAAAAGTTGCTACTATACGCCAAAAGATATCTATTGTCAATAAAAATTTAGAGTTGCTTTTTTTGGAAGTTTTATTTGTTAAAGTCTTTGATGGCACCTGGAGGCTCCTGAATTTGGGCCTCTCCCCTCTAAAATTATAAGGGTTTGACGAGATCTTGACTTTTTACTAGGATATAAACATGAGAGATAAAGAAGACGGATTCGATGAATTCGGGAGCTTGCTAGGTCCTGAAGAAACTTTTGACGAAATTGAATTTGATTTGAGGACGCTAGAGGAGCGTATAGCGGATCTCCAGGAGCGGGAGAAAGAAAGCACCGGAGTAGATCCGGCATTCTGCCAAAGACTGAGGGCCGAGGAGCTTTCAAAAAATCTTTACAAAATGTATGGCATAAAAATTGGAACGCTTGACTTAATGACCGCTTTAATGTACACTGGCATCAAGCTGTCCCTGGATAGTCTTGGTCAAGTCCAAGCTGGCTATGACAGCCTTACATATGAGCCAACTGGCGAAGCTGTAGTAGATTTAGAAAAGTATAAGATAAGTAGGAGAATAGAGAAATGATCGTTATTAACTGGGACTGGGTCTCTTTTGTGGCTGGAGTCTTTGCAGTATTAACCGTTCAATTTTGGCTGGTTGTGTTTGTGGCTTTCCGCCAGTGGAAGAAGGGTAAGGCGGCCGCTAAAGATTCAGACGCTATTTTTGCCAAGTGGATGCAAGACGGCAAACTCTAACTAATCTAATTAGGCTGGGGGGTGGAAGCGTATACTTAAATTATGTTAGACGCCCTCCAAGTAGCCTTGGTTTTCTTAGCAGTGTGCCTAGTAGTGTTTGGGCTATCTATTGCTTGGATGGCTAGAGCTGTTAGACGTGATCTTGAGAGAATGTTGGACGAGGCTGAAAGCCAGTCCGAAAAGGATGAGATCCGGCTAAGAATAATAAAGGCGCTATATCCGCCAAGGTTTAACCGCTAGTCGGCTTCTCTTTCTTTTTCTCTTTCTTCCTCTTCGCCCCAGACGTAAAGTCTAACGGTCTGGTAGAGGTCAACGGTTTCGGCAACGAGACGCTCTGTGGCTAGAATTAAGTCAGCTTTTTGGTCTGGTGTTTGGGGCTCTTCCAGTTCTATATGTATCTCTTGTAGGGCGTAAGTACAAAGTTCTAGACGCCGTAACGTGGCTGGAAGAAGACTATTTGGCAACTTTTCTGCTGGCATAGAAATAGTTTAAGGGTGTGTTGGGGGAGCTATTTGGGGGAAGTTTGGGGTGGAAATTGACTAAATTAGGGGAAAAGTATTATCATAAATTGGAAAAGAGGAATCTTGATTTTTGATAATAATAAACGCCATTTATTATCAAAGAAAAGTTAAAGGAAGAGAGATTTTTCTGATAATGACATTAAAAAATAATAATATATATATAAGTAGCAATAATTATTTGTGATACGCGTATAGAGAGACTCCCATACCTTATGTAAAAATTAATCGCTAATTATATATATGGTATTATGTATTATGTATTATTTAGAGGGTAGATAGGGAGGGGAAAACTGTAGATTTTTGGTAGGGGGAAAATGGTTGCCAATTATTTATGTTGCATTTTATTGCGAATGGTTGTAGAGTGTTTTTACGTTCGATAGAGATCGGAGACAAAAGTGAAGCCAATACCTCACAGAGGGGTTGATCTTGACAGATTGCCTGTATACAACCAGGTGGTGGAAGCATATAAACATCTTGAGTTTCTCAGAGACGAGAAAGGCAGATGGACTGAAGGATTTATTAATCACGAAGAAGTGAAGCAGGGTTGGTACCAAAATCGTGTAGGCGATTTGTATCACTATGACGGTACGGTTTGGGATGAAGTTCCCGGAGATATGATTAGAGATTTGGAGTATCTAGGATGAAACCAGAAGGACTAACAGACATAACTGACAGAATGGCAGTCGATACCATCGGGGAAATGTATTTCAAAAAAGACAGTGGAGAATGGGAATCCATTGCAGACATAACTCTGAGAAGTGATCTAGCTACTGATAGTCTGCTTCGTTCATATTTTCCGGATGCACTTGTAAATCACAATGACATGGTCCAGCTGAGAGTTGTGAATGGGAGGCTTCAATGGATGAAGGCCAATATCCATGGTGGAGGAGCTGGATGGAAAGAACTAACTCCAGATTTAGCTAAGCGTATTGATGCAGGGGAGACAGTGCCTGGGCTATCCATCGGGCCGATTACTCCAATAGTTACTAAAGAGCCTGAACCAGAACCAGACCTAATGGAAGCTGGCTGGTATCAGGACCTTAAAGGCGACTTGTATCAATTCGATGGTAAGACTTGGTTAGGTAACGTGCCTAGCAAGAAACAAATAGAAACCCTAGAATTTCTTGGGTAAGACGAAAGGAAAATATGCTAAAACCTAATGCAGGACAGATGCGAGGATTCAGAATTGTTCGGGATCCAGATGGCATCTTGCTAAATTCATTTGAAATCATGGGAATGAAGTACGGCTATGTAATTACCTACGGTGAGGGATCCCCAGCAGTACACAATGGCGAAGACTGGGTATCAGTTTTGACTGGGACTGAATCAGAGTTCGAGGATAAGTTCCAAGAGATCCTTGTATCTCAAGGAACCAAGATTGCAGAGGCAGCTTCTAAGAATCCAATTTACGCCGAACTTGCGGCTCAGATGAATATTCTTGTTGGTGCCGCCCCAGCCGGAATCGCTGACCCGTCAACCGCTACATACTTCAAGAGCTAAAGTGTCTTCATTCCTAGATGCGTTTGATGTGAGCGAAGAGAAGCTCGAGCAGATCGACAAAGCTATCGCTCAAGATCCAAGACAAAACGACAAGCGTATCTGCATCTGTGGGCATTCGATGTCTAGACACAAAATAAGTCCTATCACTGGACGAATGGAGTGCGTGCCTGCCAGATTCACATGCCCTTGTAAAAGGAAACATCCGGTGATAGAAGTGCCGAATACAAAGTATTTTCTCAGCAGAACTACTGGCCACGGAGAGAAGCATGCCCTCACTAGGGGCATTTATCTTTCCCAGAAAGCTCTGGGAGAAGAGTTCGATAAGAATGCAAAATGGCTAATCGAACTCAAGTGTGAAAACCCTGCCTGTGGGAAGGAGATAAAAGCATTCCCAGTGATGTGTGATGCAGATGCTTACCGCGTCTATGAGCACAGATCGGACGACAAAAACCCAGACGAGGGCTACACTTTCCTTTACTGCGAGACATGCCGCGAGGTGTATTTTGACAGTGAAGAGGCTAGAGCTGCAAAGCTAGAAGCCATGAAAAGAAACAATACGACTAGCCCGTAACCTGTGCTAGGATGCAATTACCAAAACTAACGTTAGGAAAAATAAGTTATGGCAAAAATTTCAGGATGGGAAAAGTTCCGCAAAGCGGTAACCGGATCCTACAGCGAGAAGCTAACTCTTGCTCTAGCTCAGGAAGCGGCAGAAGTTCGTCGTGCCCAGCTAGCAATTGATAAGTCTCGAACTGAGACCAAGAAAACTTCAGCTGGAACTGGCAAGATTGCTTCAAGTGACAAAAAGAAGCCAGCAACCAAGAAGCCTGCAGCAAAGAAGCCAGCGGCTAAAAAGCCAGCGGCAAAAAAGAAGTAGTCAAAATGAATAAAGCAGCGATTGAGTCATACCTTAGAAATCTTCTAGGGCAACTCATTGGAGCAATCGTAATTGTCGGTCAGACATCGGGGATTGTTTCACCAGTTGAATTCACTTTGACCGAGTGGCTTCTAGTAGCCAATGCTCTTTGGGCATCAGCAATCCCAACTCTACTTCGTTGGATCAATAAAAAGGACCCAGCCTTCGGTAGAGTGGCTGAAGTGGTAGCAGCTGAGGTTGGTAAGAAGCTTGCTAGTGAAACAGCTAAGACCCCAACAAAAAAGAAAACTTCTACCAAGAAGTAGAATAGAACCCTACCGAGGTTGTTGGAAGAACCACGGGAATGGAATGGCAGCTTCGGTAGGATAGATTTGTTTCCGGGAGAGGGAAACAAAATAACCCAGCTAGGGTTAGGAAGACCGCTTCAACATGTTATAGTGTTGGGGCGGTCATTCTTTTAGGGAGGTCTTTTGAGCAACAGGGTTCAGCTTTATTGCCAAAATTCAACCGAGATATTTCTAGAAAAAGAAAGCATAGATCTATTTTTTATTAACCCTTCATACGTGGGCTCAAGGTTGGAAGAGTACGAAGGTCCCCTAGATAATCACATCAATAACGTAAAATCCATAGAAGAGTATTTATCACATCTGATAAAAACTGCCAAGCATCTAGAGCATGCTCTATCCCCAAACGGATCGGCTTTTATTATGCTTCAAAATCAACACAATGTTGTGCCCAGGTTTTGCCACCTAGTAGAACAAGAGACCGGACTTAAAGTCGGGCAACTGTTCGTTTGGGACTTCTCCTCAACAGAATTTTTACAAGATTTGAAGTACGAAAAAATGGGCCTAATTGTCCATCTACATAAGGGATCTTTTTACCTTAATCAATCGGAATTGGAGTATGTCATTAAACTTCCATTCAACCCCGACACAATTAAAAAATACGAGTCCATAGGGTTTATTGGGAGTACATTGCCGGAAGGACTTTACGAAAGATTCATACTTGCGTTTTCCAAAGAAGGCGATACAGTTGCTGACATATTTGGGGGAACAGGAACAGCCGCCGTGGCGACACTCCGATTGGGTCGAAAAGCTGTATACAATGACATAGCGCCAAAACAATACGCAATAACTGCGGCAAGAATTTTAGATCTGGAGAATAGTGGAGCCTAACCTTAGAAAGATTCCAATTGTTGCCAAAGGACTTGGCGTTACAGTAAAAACAATTTACAACTGGATATCATTAGAAAAACTAGAAATGCCCCAACCAGGGTACGTTGACTACAACAAAGCATATGATGTGCTGGTACAACAACACGCACACCGATCTATCAATTCATACTTCATGGCGATCAAAGGTATCAAAAGAGATAGCAACGGACGATTCTCTAGTAAGCAATCCTAAGTGGTTTAAAGTGGGGAGAAGTGGAGTCGTTCTTAATGAATGCTCAAAACAGGGGCGCTCACCCTCTCCTCACTCAAAAATTCGTCCGGAAAATAAATCACCAACTTTTAATCAACGTACAATTGATGCCATGTCAAGTAACATTAACGGCGTCTACCCAACTCGGTTCGCCAAATCTACCCTACAATTGACGGAGACGGCCCTGTCACAGTCCTCTCCCCAGTTGGCAGGGTCGTCCCACATTAGGGGCGTTTAACATGGCCGACACCCCAATTAACCTATCCGACCTCGTAATCGACCTTCCAGTTGCGGCCCGCGCCGATTTAAGCGAGCTTGGCATTGAAGAGCTCGATAGAGGCGTCTGCGAAGATACGTTCGCTAACCGCGCCCTCCTCAGAAGATCCAAGCTGGTTTGGGAAACCGTTTACACCCAGGATGGATCTTCGAGCGGCTTGCTCAAAGTAAGGTCCGCCGATTCCACCCGCGAGCGCCGGATCCAGTCTCTCTCAGAGAAGAGACCGATCTTGGTTAACCCAACGGACAACAACTCAGACTACCTAACCGGCCTGGATCTAATCGCCGAGGAGTCAACGGATTACCTGGTTCCACCTTGGGTTCTGGGCGCGACCCGTAAGTGGTTGAAGGAACAAGAAAACGGAGGACCGGCGTCTGACAAACGCCAGCCCGCTGCCTTGCCTCACCGCTGCCGCCAAGTTAAGTTCGACGGAATCCGCTGTATGCTATGGGCGTCTGGCGCACCAAAGGATGACGGCCTGTGCCGAATACACCTGCGCAATCTCAAACACAAGACCTCCGATGACATCGAACGCGCTCGTGAAAAGTTGATGCAAGCCGCGCCCTTTGCTGTTGACAAACTGGAAGAACTCATGGAGTATGCTGAGAGCGAACCGGTCAAACTAAAAGCCGCAACGGAGATCCTCGACCGCGCTGGGGTTAGGGGCGGCTACGAAGTTGACTCTAACCTTAACGTTGAAGTTCGGCCTGCCGCGGAGATCATTGCTGAACGGCTTGACCGATTGGCGGCTGGTGCTATACAAGCCGCGGCACGGCTCGCGCCAGATAACTCCGTAATAGACGCCGAGGTTGTGGTCGAAGATGTCAAGCCCCCCTTGACTGAACCGGAGTTGACCGACGGACCTACTCAAACTTTTAACGAATCATTAAACGAAGAGCGGCCCGCGCTCTCTAACCAGGAAGATAAATAACCGATGCGAGATTATGACGCAATTGTTGAAGCGGCCCGCGCTCACTATGAGCACCTTAAAACGGATATCAATAACAGCAAGGACCGCGTTGAGCATATTCGCCTAACAGCCTTAGCTCAGGAAGCCCATAACTTGTTGACGGATCTGCTTGCGTTTCAAGTTGGTTTGGTGTATAGTCACACCGCTTTGGTCGACGGACCTACGCTAAGCGATTCTCTTGTTGAACCGATCGAGCCCCTGGACTTACCAGAGTTCAAGTCACCGTACACTCCGCCTCCTCACCTGCGTCTAGAATAATTTTTATGATGTTTGAAACGGAGCAATCAATAGCTGCGTCTGCAATAAACGACGCAATAGCAAACGGACATGCAGTTGTTTTCAAGGAAATCTTCACAAAGCATAACCCCGGGTGGGAAAGATTCATTCACCACATCAACGATGAGTTCAACAACACAGAGCGAAATGAGCCTGCCGGCGACTCTAGATATGAAACAGCAATCAACAACATGTTGATTCGAAAATGGTTTTACATGATTGTTCGAGTTTCAGACTGGCGGAAACAGTTTCCATCTGCTATAGTCCCAACTGAATTTTTATCGAAAGCTCTACATGACCCCAACATGTCACCCGCAATGTCTTTCATTCAGTTGGTTCAGAATGATATCTTCCCAACAAATGTTCATTCAGATCCTGGCCACACTTTTTACTGGCAGTGCCAAGGAGAGTCTGAGTGGATGCTGTTCGAGGAGTACACGTGCCCCACTTGCAATTGTGGTGAAGGACGCCATGGGGCTGAAAGTCAGATCTTGCTGGAGCCCGGAGACGTCATCTTTGTTCCTAAGGGAATGAAGCACACAGTAAAGATTCACACACCAAGGGCGGCGCTCGTGTTCAGGTCTGGTGGAGATGAAGAAGCTGCCCAAACTATTGTTGCACCAAACCCAAAGAGAATTGATGTAATCACGAATGTTAGAGTTTGACCCACCAAAAAGAATTCTTACAAAAGAAGACCTCGAAGGTTTAGGCTATGAGGTTGATGAGATTCTTCCTCGCGTCTACAAAGTTAAAAACTTTGCTAGCCCGGAACAAGTTCAGCAACTATTTGATGAAGCTTCTTCGTACTCTGACAAAGAGTGGAGCGCTCGCTATCTTTCTGAACTAAAGAAGCATGCTTTAGATAAGTTTGGCAGTGATGACCTAGACGCACTTGTTGAGAAAGGTTATTTCGAAGTTACCTGGAACTTTGCTGACAAGAATGTTGCAATTGCCAACAGGGACTTAGCAGAACTTTTAATGAAGAACTGTCAGGACATCTTCGACGCGGTTGACACAAGGCTAGAGGTGACAGGCTTTTTGGCTTTCCAGCGCCTGTACGAGAACAGCGACCTCAAATCTCACTGGGATAACTCAACAGACGATTTGGTGGCTTATGCAGCTGTGCTATATTTGAACGATGACTACAGTGGAGGAGAGCTCTTCTTCCCTAAGTTTGATTACGAGACAGTTCCTGAACCAGGATCCCTGGTCATCTTCCCGTCGGGCGAACTCTATGAGCATGGAGTGCGTCTAGTAAAAGAAGGCCCGGTTCGTTACGTTATCCCAGTGTTCGTAAAGATTGCGCATTCTGAGGGACCAATGGCCGGCTGGGCACCTCAGCAGGTGTAAGATAATCTTATGAAGTTAAGAAGATCTCCAGAGACAGCAGCTGCAGCAGAACTTTTAATGAACGCAGCGAAGCAGCATCTGGGCTACACAGCTGACCTAGGCGGGCGTAACACCTTTGGCGAACGTGTTGGCTATAACGCTCAGCCTTGGAGCGGCGCGTTTGTTGATGTATGCATCAGGGAGGCTGGGCTGAAGTCCCCATCATTCGTTTACACTCCGGCGGCGCTCGCAGAATTCATCCGGGATGGAAACTTTTCACGAGAAGCAAAACCAGGCAGCGTCGCGATCTATAACTTTTCATCAAACGTTGGACATGCTGCAGATGCATTCGGCATGCCCCATTGTGGAATCGTTGTTGATGTCCGCGAGTTTGGGGACACGGGGCGCTTTCTTGCTGTTGAGGGAAACACGGTTGGATCTACGGCCTACGAACAGAAGGATGGCGTCTACCAGAAAGTGCGTTCCATCAACGAGGTCCTGGTCTTTTGTCACCCAACAGCAAACGGGGGGCGCCCAACTTTTAACGAACGATTAATGAAATTCCTGGATGACGGCCGGACCAAAGTTGAGTCGAGTGAACTCAAGTTTATTGATGACGCGGCCCGCAATCCTCAACAAATAAAGATCGATAAAGAGATCCGGCCTGGAGACCGTAACAAAAAGATCGAAATCATTCAGCTAGCCCTCGCAACGGTAACCGACATTAGGGGCGTCCAGCCCGGCAAGTGGGACTCAGTAACCGCAGCGGCCTGCTCGAGATATCAACGGATGATAGGATATGTTGGGAAAGACGCAAACGGCCTGCCTGACGTAAACACGCTGAAGAGGCTTGCGAAGGATACGGGGTTATTCGAACTTGTTAGCTGATCACGAACCGGGGAACCGCACGGGTAGGAAGTACCCGGAGGTAAAGAATGCTGTCATCATGACGGTATACACTCGAGCCCCAGAGAAGTGGTTGTTGGTCGATCGCGAAACGGGTGAGGTTTACGAAGGAAACGACAAGGGGAGCTGGGATCGCTACATTCCAGATCCAAGCATCACGGATGAGGAGAGACTGAAGAATGTCAAAAGAATTCAACATTGATAACTATCGATACGTTGAAGAGTCTCTAACTTTTTCACAGTGGTTAAAAGATCACCGGCCACAAAAAAATCATTTAGACCCTGAAGCCCGGCTTGATGGAATGCTTTACGAGCATGAGGGTGAGCAGTGGGACTACATAGTTCAGCTGCCAACAGAGACCTTTTGGACTTTGTATGAAGACTCCGGCCAGCTTAAGATTCGCAATGGTTACCAGGTCCGCGGGCGCGTTGGTTATATTGTTACGCAGACTCCCCATAACGCGCACAGAACAATCTTGATTCAAGATGTTACCCAAGAAATGGTGGCGCACAGACCCCATCACGTGTATTCATGGTATAGCACTGAACTGCTCCAGGAGTCTCGTGAAAATATCAAAGACATGAGATCCAAGTTCAATCCACAAAACAATTTCACATTCAGTGAGTGGCTTCAGATATATAAGCCGCAGCCAAATCATTTAGATCACACGGCACGCCTGAGCGGCCTGCTTTACGAACACGAGGGGGAGGGAGGTTTCTATATGCAGCAGCTGCCCTTCACAGCCTTCTGGACGGTTTACGAAGAGAACGGCATGCTGGAGATACGTAACGGGATGTACGGCGTGCCTGGTCGTATTGGATATGTAGTCTGTCAGACCCCCCACAATCAATATGAAACGCTTCTAGTTAACGGACTTAGTTTGGCTATGCTTGAGCACCGGCTCGGATCTGAAGAGCTCTAAACTTTTAACGGTTCGTGAATGGACCGAAGGGGCCGAAGGGGCCACAGGGACCACAAGGCCCGCAGGAACTTTTAACGGTTCGTGAAAAGTATAGATGGCAGCGACTGAACGAACTTTTAATCGGCGAGCGCCGATTTGACAAACGCAGCGGCATGCGCTAACCTAACGGGTATGACTGAAACTTATGTGATAACTCGCCTCGAGGCTTGGACCGACGAGCAGTGGGATGAAATCGTGACCGCCGTCGAAGACACCGTTGTTGCTGTAGCCCAGGACCTAGGATTAACGGATGACTAAATTAATTACTCCGGGGGAAGCCGCAAAACTAGCCCACGTGTCTCGGGAAACTATTCAATACTGGGTAAAGACGGGACGGCTTGCTAAGCACCCATACCCACTTTCTCAAAAATCAAAACAGATCCATAAACGAGATTTTGGCTCACGTCGCTTTTTACTTAGTAGAGATGAAGTCTTGTCGAACGGGACTGGATCTGATCTATTGAAGATTCGTAAAAAGTTTCCGGATCTCAATTTGGTAACAACCCGCGAGGCAGCAAACGCTGTTTACCTGACTAAATCTCACACACTAAAGTTAGTTAGAGAGCTGGGGGTTACAAAGTATTACTACGAAAGGGGCGTCGAGTTCTTGGTTGATCTGGATGAGCTAAAAGAAAAATTTGCCAAACACTATTGACAAAAAAGTTTTTTATGTTATAGTGAGCTCATGAATGAATGCACTTGTGACTACAGATACTTTGACTGCCTCGACTGTAAGGTGTGCACTAACTGCTGCAATGAGTACTACATGGTCACTGATAAAGTTTGGCGGAAAGCAAATCCAAAAGGCAGAGGGATGCTTTGCATTGGGTGCCTGGAGCTCCGGCTCGGGAGATTACTAACTAGTCATGATTTTATTGACGCGCCGGTTAACACAGATCTTTTTGATCAGTCGACACGCCTACAGATGAGATTGTTGACAAAATAAATTGATGGGGGTATGATTTAACTATGGACCAATTACTCAGATCTAAAGATCGCAAAGTTGCGAATGCGGTTATGCCCTCAGGTAAGACCCCGCGAGTGGCCAACACTTTTGGGCTGCCGGCTGGCCGCGAGTACTCATGCCCTGGCGCTACTAGTATCTGCAGCAGTATCTGCTACGCCGGTAACCTAGAAAAGATATACAAGGGCGTAAAAGAAAAGCTGGTCCACAATTGGAACCTATTAAAAGATGCGGATCTCCAGACCATGGTCGGCCTGCTTGATGCAATGATTAATGAATTCGAAGCGGACTGCGAAAAGTGGGAATCCGAAAAACTATTCCGCATTCACTGGGATGGAGACTTTTTCAACATGGATTACGTACGGGCCTGGCGTGAAGTGATCGAACGGCACGCGGATGTTCAGTTCTGGGTTTACACGCGTACACACTATGCGGTTTCAGAATTGATCGGCCTGCCTAACCTAGGATTGTATTTTTCAACGGATGACGAAAACCTGGAGCTAGCGGACGGGTTGAAGAAAACATACGGCGTGAAGCTAGCGTACCTGTCGAAAGATTTCGCGGCCGGCCAGGCTGTGATCAAGAGCATGACGGGACGGCCTGGTGCAAAGTGTCCGGAGAATAAAAAAGCGTTACCGTTAATTTCCAGTGAAGGATCGGCGTGCGTACGTTGTGAGCTCTGCATATTCCAGAAGACCGACGTTGTCTTCAGCGCTAGTAAGAAATAGTTAACGCGCTCTAATCACTACAGTGACGGTGATTGTATTCTAGATAGATGCGATCACTAGAAGTGCATTTATTCGAAACGGAGCGAGACGTCGATCTCGCGATCAATAGTGGTACCGCGCTGCCGGAGCAGATCGCTAGCACTCGATGCGTAGACTGCAATGATCTCGCCGGATATGATCATGAAGAATTCCGGCCATTTATATTGGTGATCGATGAAAACGATCAAGACTGGATTCTCTGTTGTGATTGCGCCGGCCCCATCCTTAGTTACGTTGACGCATTCTTCCCTCCGGTGGTCCGGAGCCATTTCGGCAATGATTTGGATGATGGTCTCGATCTCTTCTAGCGTTATCAACTCGTTATAAACTTTTTATCGACACGCCTTGCGTTACTCGACCAAATCAGCTAAAGTTTGATTGTTCGAGAAACGAAAGGATAAAATGACTACTCTCGCACCTGCCGCTGTCGTATCTACAACTCCCGAAGTTGTCGGCAAGGCAATTTATTTAGAGGCAACACCTGTATTAGACGCAGAGGGGAAGCCAGTCATACCTTGGTATGGTGGTAAGGATTCCGTAAAGCAGATAATTATTTTCCCCAGAGGAAAAGACGCAACTGGCAGAAATGTTGAGCCATACATTTTCGATAGGATTGTTTCCGCAACCTATCCAAAGGCACAATGGAATCGTAATCAGATTCACCCAACCCCAAGCAAGGCAGAGTTCGCCGCTAATGGCGAAACTAACTATCGAGGACTTACACTCGAAGCACCAACCCCTGCCGAACTAGAAGCTATGCCAGAAGAAATCCAAAAGCAGTTCTACGCTAATGGGATCGAATTGCGACTATACCAAGAGCTAATGTATGCGAAGTCAATACATAATCCCGAAACTGGTAACTATGATGTTGTGTCCGAACACGCTTGGAAAGTTGTTCGTAAGTTCGCAGTCGAAATTACAGACAAGGACTTATCAGACATTTACAACTACAAAACTCCGCAGGCTGTAATTCGCAGAGCAACTAAAGTTCGAGTATCGCTCGGACTGCCAGAGAAACTATTTTAGAGTTAGTCAAGAAAGGATAAAAAATGACTACAAAGATAAGCGTTCCAAAAGAGTTCGCAACAACTGAAAACCCAGAGTGGCACTCACTAAAAGACCTAATGCTAGAAGCTGGTATCCAAAACACACTAGCGACCCCAGAGCTAGACAAGTTACTCCCAGTAGCAGGCAGAGCAACCCTAAGAGCAACCCCAACTAAAAAGTCTGGTGGCACTACTGCTAAGGTAGAATCAGCAGAAGAAGTTGATGTTGTAATCGAGGAACAAGTTTTGGTAGAACAAATTAGCGTGGAGAACCTAATTGGTGACGAAGCGTATGAGCGACCAAATGGTGAGCTTTACTACGCTCGAAATTGGGAAGGTCACTCCGACATAGAAGTTCTACGCAAAGCACGCAAAAACAATTCCTATGTTCTACTTTATGGAAATCCTGGAACTGGTAAGACTGCCGCAGTCGAAGCCGCTTTCCCAGACGAACTTTACACAATTCTTGGTTCTGGTGATACAGAAGTTGCCGACCTAGTTGGTTCTTATGTTCAGACCCCGAGTGGCGGTTTCGAGTGGGTGGACGGAAGTTTGACGAGAGCCGCAGACGAGGGCAAAGTTCTACTGATTGACGAAATTGGTTTGATCGACCCAAAGGTTCTTTCGGTTGTCTATGGACTAATGGACGGCAGACGAGAGCTTGCCGTAACTGCCAACCCAGAGCGAGGAGTAGTAAAGGCGAAAGAGGGTTTTTATGTTGTCGCCGCAACTAATCCAAATGCCCCAGGAGTTCGACTAAGTGAAGCACTACTTTCCCGATTCGCAATTCAGGCAGAAATGACTACTGACTGGGCAAGAGCCAAAGCACTTGGAGTTCCGAACGCCGCAGTTGTCGCCGCCCAGAACTTGTCTAAGAAAATGGAAAATGGTGAAACTAGCTGGTCGCCGCAAATGCGAGAGTTACTAGAGTTCCGCAAAAACGCAGAAGTGTTTGGAACTATGTGGGCAGTTCGCAACTTGCTCGCCGCCGCACCTGAAATCGACAGACCTATTGCCGCAGATGTTTTCGCTCGAGTATTCGGCGAAGCAGTCTTGCCTGCTCGAATCTAGGTGAGCTAATGGCACACTACAAGCCAGAACGCAGAGCAACTACTCGCAAAAACGAAATGTTGCCAGAGTGGTATCGAGTATCCTCACAACTTGGTCAGCTAGTCAATGGTTGGTCAGGTCGAAGTGACTTGGCTGTTTATTGTGGAGAGAACGCCGCAGAGGGCGAAGCTATTGCGGCACTTTATCACGATTCAGCCGAAATCGAAGTCAATGTAACTAAGGCTTTCGGTTTCGCAACGCCAGACCAACTAGGCAACTTGCTCGACAAGGAAACGCACTACGACAACCCCAAAGCTATTGGAGTTATCTATCACGAAGCAATACACGCTCGACACTCGAACTGGGATAGAGAGCTACTTACCAAAGAGCTAGAGCCAAGTGAAGTAAGAGCGTTTTTACTGCTCGAGGAAGTTCGTATCGAGGCTCGAGGAATTATCGAAGTTCCAAAGAACAAATTGTTCTTGAGAGAATCAGCACTTGCTTTCGCACTTGAGGAAGTCAATGAAGCAACACTCCAAAATGTTTCCGAAGTCTGGCAGTCAGGTATGCTCGCAGTTTTGGCTATGGGCAGGTTTGATGTTGGAATCTTGGAACTAAGTGATGTTCGACTAATCCACGCACGCTTGATCGAAAATCTTGGTCAGGAGTTGTTTGATAACCTACGCAAAATCTGGATTGAGTTTGCTGGACTAAAAGTTTCCCAAGCAGAGCGAGGTATGGAACTTGCTCGAGAGTGGGTAAAGCTAATGAAGCAAGCAGACCCAGAGAGCGAGAAGCAGTTTGGCGAAGCTAAAGCTGGCGAAGCTGGTGAGAGTGAGCAGTCTGGTTCGCTTTCCGAATTGCTAGGTGAAATCGCAGACCAACTATCTTTCGACAATGCGGAAAGTTTGGCAGACCAAAAGACACTCGAGGAGTGGGAACAAGAAGCCAAGTCGAGAAGTCAGACTGCCAAGAATCGTAATCAAAAGAAGCAGACTGCCCAGAAAATCTTTGATAAGCAAAATGACGCAAAGGGTTCTGGTTCTGGTTCTGAACTAAAGGAATCGAGAAACCCAACTCCGCAGGAAAGAGCCGCCGCAGTTACTATCGCCAAGATGTTAGAAAAGGCGAAGTATCGTGAGAGGTCACTCCACGAAGTTCGCTCGACAATTCCGCAGGGCAGACTAAACGCCAGAGCCGCAGTCCAAAATGCGGCACTTGCGGCTCGAGGTTCTATCGAGAGAGTTCCTGCTTGGGATAGGAAAGTTCGCAAGCACACAGACGACCCGATACTACGGCTCGGAGTTATGGTGGACATTAGTGGTTCTATGTATAACGCTATGGAAGCTATGGCAACTACGGCGTGGGTAATGGGTGAAGCTGGTCGCCGAATCCAAGCCAAGACCGCTATGGTGTATTACGGCTCGGGTGTATTCCCTACACTCCGAGTTGGACAACGGCTCGACCAAGTTCGAGTGTTCACCGCACCAGACGGAACAGAGGAGTTTCAGGACGCATACTCCGCAATAGACGGAGAGCTTGGACTAACTTATGGTGACGGCGTGCGTATGTTGGTAATTGTTTCAGACGGACAATACCGCCCACACCAGACCGAAGCGGCACGCAAAGCACTAATCGAGTGTAAGCAAAACGGCGTGGCTGTCTTGTGGATTACGCCAAAGGGCTTGTGGGGATACACGGCTCGCCAGATAATCAGCGAAGCCAACTGGGGAGTTCACCTAGACGGCTTGGAAGTATCGGAGATAGCGATACAGGTTGGTAAAGCCGCCGCCGAAGCACTAGGCAAGGTGAGCCTAGCCGCCTAACCGCAACCGACAAGTTTCCGAGTGGGTATGTTTCTTATCCTTTCTGCCCACTCGGAACCCAACGGGTACCCACTGGATCAACTTCCTTCCTTTCTTACTCGAGGTCCGGTGGGTACTCGCATTTCTGCAGCAGAACCGGAACGTAATCCGCGGCGCTCGCGATCAGTACTTGACTAGCTGGAATCGATGTGCTAATCTTTTTCTGTAGGGCAGAAGCCGGTGCGGCTCGCTGAAAAGAAGTGCGATTCTAGATCAAGAACTTAGTCCCCTACATTTTTAGATCCGGCCCGGCTTTTTCGACACGCCGCAAAAAAAGATTTGGAAAATGTCGGCCATCCTGCTACACTTTTATCACCCAGATGAAAGGATAAAAATTATGGGTATGGATGTTTATGGAAAGAACCCCAAGTCAGAAATGGGCGAGTATTTTCGCCGTAATGTTTGGGGCTGGCATCCTCTTTGGGATTACGTGGAAAACACTCACCCAGAGATTGCCGAACTGGTCAAGTATGCTCACAGCAATGATGGTGATGGTCTTGGGTCAGAAGATGCCAAGAAACTTGGCGAGTTGCTTTTAGCAGAATACGAATCTGGTTTTGCTTTTCAGTATGTCGAAGAACGCAACAAGTATCTTTCGGAGTTGCCTTTCGAAGATTGCGAACTTTGCGATAACACAGGAATCAGAACTGATGCGATTGGTATCCAAAATGGTTTCCCCGAGAAAGAACTCGCTCCCGAAGTTCAGGCGACAACTGGGAGAACTACTGGTTACTGCAATGGTTGTGGCGGAACTGGCAAAAAAGAAAACTGGGCAACCAACTATTATCTTGAGCCAGATGATGTAAAAGAGTTTGCCCTTTTCCTAAAAGATTGTGGCGGTTTCGAAATCTGCTAAACCAACCCCTTCGGGGAAACACCTGGGCAGGTGTCTAAACTGCCCAATTTTTTATGCCGCACCGGCGATCTAATGGATCAGGATCTTTTCGACACGGCTTGCTTTTGTCTGATACTTGTGTTAGCATTACGGCAAGGAAAGGAAGTTATGAAAAGCAAATTGTTTGACGTGAACGTGTACGTGATTGACGGCACGGTGAACGTGATTTTTTATAAATTGATTTATGCCGATTCACTGAATGGCTCGATTGTCGGAGCTGACACCAGTGAACGTGGCGAGGCTGGCAAGTTGCAGATAAACATTCATTCGCAGGACCGCGAAGAAATCGAAGCGATACGTTACGCGCTGGATTGCGATAGCTATGACGACCGACCGCTGAACGAGTGGGAAGAATTTGACGAGTGGAATACAAGCGAGTGGTTTATGCAAGGCGACACTCCAAAAATTTTCCGCGAGTTCGTGAACGGCCTGGAAGAATACGAACCAGAAATCGGGCACGCCTGGGAGCCATTCACCGAGCACGGCGAGAAAACAAGCACGGTGTTTCGTTGCAGGTGTGGAGCGACAGCATGAGAATACCGACACGGGTACTAAACGCAGGGCGCTGGATCTTGCCTGGACTAACGGAGCGAGGTGAGATCTCAGCTTGTCGCAGGTGCGGTAATCAGGTGGTCTTTGACGGACACCTAGTTTCGCCCGGATATGCGGCGTACTGCCCTTGGCACGACGAAGACCTTTACAGAACTGAGATCGTAGATTACGACTTTACAAGTTGGAGAAAATCCATAAGAATTTTTGCGGCGGAGATTGACTTTCGCTCAAAAATAGCTATACTAAAAATGCGACTAAGGAAAGGATAAAAAACTATGGGCGCACGAACAACTTGGGAGATTAGAACCTATGAGGGTTCCCCATCTATTTACCTATACTCACACTGGGGCGGAGAGTCAAAATGGGAGAAAACTATTGAGGCTATGCGAGCCTGTGAGCCACGCTGGGGGGACCCTAGCTATGGGGCGAGAATTTTCATCAGCACCATAATTGGACATCAGTGGGAGAGTGAAACTGGTTTTGGAATTACTGCTGGTGGGGCTAACGATAATCCATTCGAGGAAGAATACTTGCCAGTGATTATAGATTTTGGTAGGCAGGTAGTCGAGACGCCTTACTCAATTCATAATTTTTCTGATTTTAGTGGAGAAAAAATAAATTTTCTGCTAACCTAAATTTACGCGGGTCGAGCGGCCCCCAATTTGCTCCCCGCGTAACGAGCCCCTGGTTTCCCCCAAACTAGGGGCTCAACCATTTATGGTGGAGTTGCCGCGGATCCGTATTCCCAAAAAATAGGATCAGTTGCGCCGCGGCGACACGCGGAAAAAATAATTTTGTTTTTGTCGCCGGTAGCCTTATACTTTAGTCAGAAAGGATACACACTATGAACTATGAAACCTGGAGCAACACTTTCACCCCTATCGAGAATGTTCTGAACAGCAACGCCCCTTATGGTGGCACTATGTATGAAACTTATGGCAGCGAATTGGATTTTGTGAAAGCTACAGACCCACAAAAAATTTGGACGCTCAGAGAAGAAGATGGTGCGCTATCTATCACTGCCGGTTATGGCTGGGTAAATCGACTTGGTTATTTCATCACTGCTAATTCTTGGACTAACACTAACGACAGAGTTATTCTCTCGGAAGAAGTCCAGTGCGACTGCTACAAAGAAGATGGCTATCTTGATAAGTTTGGTGGCATTCAAGATGGCGACCCCGACTGCGATAAGTGCGAGGGCTATGGACGCTACGAAAACTATCTGGGCTAAAAACTAAAGCTCCCCGCTCCGGCGGGGAGTTTTTATTTCGCGGTAACTACGATCAGGCCGCCGCAGGATCTGCCCGCGACACGCTGGAAAATCTAATTTGACAATACCCAAAAAACGACTATCATCAAACTATCAACAGGAAAGGATAAAAATGACAATTCAGGAAATTATCGATGCTATCAAAGAGCGGGCTAACGAAGCGGAAGAGTGCGTGCGAATTTCCGAGGCTAATGGCTACGAAGAGTACGACTATCACGAAGGGCGATTTGAGGCGTATTCGACTTTAGCCACTTGGCTTGAGGCACAATTTTTTGCTGGTTCGCCAATTTCTAAGTAGGATAAGACTATGAAATTTCACGAAGCACTTGGTGCGGTAATCCGAGAAGAAAGACTCGGGCAGGAAGTATCTTTGCGCGAAATCGCGAAAGCTGGTTTTGTTTCTATGGGTCACTTATCAGACGTCGAGAATGGGCGCAAAGAAGGTTCTTCTGCTTTTATCGAAGCGGTTGCTAAAGCACTTGGCGTTCCAACTTATGAACTTATTATTGAGGCAGGCTATCGAATGGCTGAAATCAAAATTCCAGATACCTATGAAGATTTTATTGACGACCATTCGCCCATTCATACGACAGCTCACTAAGAGCTGAAACCCAAAGCCCCGGTGGTCCGCTACCGGGGTTTTGCATTTAGGATCCTTTTTGTATTGATCGCTCCGTTACCAACTTGTTATAAAAAACTTATGGCGACACGCTTGCGCAAAAAACGAAAATCGGTAAGCTTTTGATTGTCGAAGAAAGGACAAAAATGCCAAAGTTTTACGTAGAAATGCGAATTGATTTCGCAGGAGAAATCGAAGCAGAAAACGCCGAAGAAGCGGAAACGCTTGCTTGGACAAGTTGGGGCGACACAATGGACAGCCCAATTCAGTACGACAACGTTTATTCGATTGATGTCGAAGAAATGGAAGAAGAAATTGACGAAGATGAAATCGAATTCGAAGAAATCGAAGAAGAAATGGAAGTGAGGTAATCATGGGCTTGGATATGTATCTTTACGCTCGCCAATATCTGACTGGATACGAGTGGGACAAAAATGGTGATATGCAAAAGCTAACTAACATTGTTGGCAATTTGGACTTTGCGGTTTCAGAGCTTGAGAGACCAAGTGTTTCGATAACGTTGCCAGTTGGCTATTGGAGAAAAGCAAACCAAATCCATAACTGGTTTGTGAAGAACGTGCAAAACGGCGAGGACGACTGCAAAGAATATTCCGTGGAGCGAGAAGAGCTACAAGACTTGCTCAACGTTTGTGAAAAGGTTTTGGACGACCCTGACTTGGCGGAAGAGCTGTTGCCAACGTCTAGTGGGTTTTTCTTTGGTTCCACAGACTATGACGAATATTATGAGCAAGAGTTACGAGAAACGATTATCTTGCTGACAAAGCTATTGAGCGATACCCGACTAAATTCCGGCAACGTGGATTTTGTATATACGTCATCTTGGTAGTGAGTAGTGGCAGTGCCGGTTCGCCGGCGCTCGCTACGATCCTAAATTATGTTATAAAGCTGTTACCAAAAATTGCCACAAAATGTCTCCCCTAAGAGTTAGTATCTAAGTAACCCAAAAGAAGGAAGGTTATGGAAACACAAAAGTTGGTTAGCGCTCTCATTGGTCTAATGGAGAGTAAGAAAGAAGTCCTGAAGGACCTAAACATTCTGTATGGTTCTCTCTCTGATTTGATAGTAAGTCCTGAAGAGCAACTGCAGAGTATCAAAGAGCTAACAAGAGCTGACGCTCAATTTGAAATGGCTCAAGAAATTTTGGAAATTCTAAAAGAGGCGGTTCTCTAATGGGGCGCCTCTACGCCGAAGGCATAGCTGAAACTGACTTGCCACTGGAAGATCAAATTCGGTGGCACCTAAAAGCTAATCACTATCCCCCGGTTCCGGAGTCTATGGTTCCTGTTTGTGTCGCGGCTCTAAATGCTGCCGCGTGCGACGAGTGGGACAAACTAATTCCGCTGCCAGAGGGAGTTAGCTACAGGGGACTAACCGCGGCTCCGGTAAGCGCAATAGTGGAGCAACATCACTTAGACCCTTGGCTTGACAACGAAGAAGAATACTAGTAGTGTTTGAGAAGAAAGGATAGAAAATGAATATCTCAAAGTTAGAAAAAATTGCCGAGGGAAAATACAAAGTCTATTCGGCAAGCTGTTCGGAGTGTGGCGATATCGCGGCTATCGAAGTTGATAGCAAGTGGGTATTTGATATGCACCAAGGCGGAAGAGTTTCTGATCTAATGCCGTTCCCGAAATACTCAATGGCAATACGCGAAAAGTTTATTTCTGGTTTGTGCGAGCCTTGCTGGAATAAAGTTATGATGGGCGCAGAATTAGTTGCGGAAAACCTAAATAGCTGATAACCTTAGAGAAACAAGAAAGGAAAAAAATGTTGTCGAAGTCTTGGCACCTTGAGCAGGATGGTATTCAGTTGCCGGTTGTGTTTGTAACTATGCGTGAAGCAATCGAATACGCCGAGAAAAACCTAAAGGGCGAATACCTAGTTGTAAAAGAGCATCACCTAGAGGGTATAACAAAGCGCCCAAGATTAGTGGGTCAGAAGTAATACGCTTGACAAAAGCGAAAGTACCTAGTAGTTTATAAAGAGCGAAGAGAAAGGATAGAAATGAAAAAATTCGCTGTTATCAAAGTTGATGGTGTTGTTGAAATTCACGAAGTGTCTGCAGAAGCAGAGGGCGACTTTCTGAGCGAAGCAGTGGGCGGTTGGTTCCAGAGCGTGCCACTTAGGGCAGAGCTGAAAGATTACTGGCTATGGTGCCACGAAGAGGGAAAAATTATCGGATTAGCAATGAACTCAGTTGCTACGGCACTATGGATACTTTCCTACGGACCTAGCGACATAATTCACGGCAATGTAGTTATCACTGGCGGTATTGATGAAGAGGGAGATACTCTCGGACTTACTAACGACCAAATTGCTAAGCTTGAGGAAATACTGGAGTTGGTATAAACTCAAAGTCTGGGGGAGGTTTGCGGTGAGCTATCCTTTCTTCTAATCAATAAATTCACCGCCAGTCCTGAGCATGACTGACTAAAAGGCTCAATTTTTTATTTGCGGCGCTCGCCGGATCTTTGAGGATCTCCGACAATGTTATAAAGCCGTTATAACTAAATGCTCGAAAATGTCGCCGGTCTTTGCTAGGTTTCTATTACCCGAAGAAAGGTAGCTATGAAGAAGCTAGAGCTGATTGAGCTGTTCCACTATGAAATGGACGAAAAACTAATTATCTTGGAAAGATTTGCCAGAGAGGGTGAAATCCGTAAAAAAGATGTTGAAGAAATCCAAGCTCGCTTTGAGAGCGGTGAAATCAAGACCCGAGAAGAAGCAGAGGCATTAGCGGAAGAAGCCGGACAGCACTTGGCTAGGTTGGAAGAAATCCAAGAAAAAGTCCGGCTGATGATTGTGGAAATTATGTTCGACATTAGAGCAATTCACGAAGCGAAAGATTAGGTGGTGGCTCGATCCAAAATTAGTTTGCGACACGCTTGACTAATTTCCAAAACCAAGTAACCTAGAACCAAAGAAAGGATAGAAATGCTAACTAAAGGAAGAAATCGAAATGCTGAAATGGCTTTCGAAATGGCAACAAAGCTGGTTACCAAAGAGCAGTTTGCGGATAAAGATTATCTGAACGAATTGTGGGAAAAGTGCCACTCGGACAAAGATGTTCTTGACGCTGTAAATCTTTACCTAGCAAGTAGTTCCAACTATGCCCCGAAGGCACTAGCTAAGCTACACGCCGAGTTAGTGAGGGTGGTGTCATAACCCTTATGGCTACTTTTGCTTATGTTCGAGATCTAAACGAAGGGATCCCCTGGATCGCCGAATACCCTAGCCGGAGATCTATGGATCTAGAGTTCTCAGATCTAAATCAGTCTTATCGGGTGATCTATCAACATTCATTCGAACCGGAAGACTGGGACTATCCGGCGCTCGCTGATGGTGAAGTTCTATTGTTTCACCCTAAGTATGGACTGATCATTGCTCAGAGCATTGACCTAAATTACTTTGATGTTCAGCTTGACACTGTTAGCGCATAGTAGTAAGGTTGCAGAATGAATACAAAAAAGAATGTTTGCCGTTATGGGCACCAGGCCTACCGCGAGTGGGTAAGCACGTCCGGAAAGCAAAAGCGAATTTGTTACGCTTGCGCTAAAGAAAAGAGTGTTGCTTCAAGAGCTAAACAAAACACCAAGTATGCCCCCGTTCTCGTGGCTAGATACGAAACTCAGATAGCAGAGACAGAAGCAAAAATTATCAAGCTTCAAGATCGAATTAATAGGCTAACCCTTATGAAAGAAAGATACCTAAAAAGGGTGCTTGACAAATAATCTATTTGCTGTAGATTTATACCAAGGAAAGGATAGAAAATGAAATACACAATTAGAAGATTCTTTTTAGCAGTAGTTACAACCCCACTCGCTGTGGTTGCTTATGGACTTATTTACTTTGGACTAGCCCTAATCGCTAACGCTTATGCCAGTGTTGGATTATTCCTAAGCAACGCCGTAGCAGTTGGATTCGGTTGGATTGTTGCGGTTACATTCTCAAAGCAAGTTTTTGATTTTGTCGGAAAGGTGGGAAACTAATGGAAATCAAGATGCGAAAAGGCAGACACGCTAAAGGTGTTGGCAGACACGCAGACACTAGCCGAAAGGTGAAGATGTTTGGAAAGCCAAAGGGCGGTGGCAGACACGCCAAGCGGTAAAAAGTAGTTTTAGATTATCCCCGATAATCACGGACAGCGATCCGGATCGGGGATTTTTTATTGGTGGGTTGTTATCAAATTGTTATCATTTCTTGCTTGACAAGAGTTGGGTAGGGGAATTAGTTTTTGGGTATAAGAAGAAAGGCAGAAATGGACAGCACACCACTAATCAAATACGCCGAAACTCAAAGCATTGGGGGTTCAGGCTACCCCTACGCCTTTGGTTGGGTATGGGCAACCTTGTCAGAGAAAGACCAAAAGGCAATTCTCAAAGAGGTTGCTAGGCGAGTGGCGGAAGAAGAAGCCAAAAAGTAATTAGCAAAAAGCAGCCCCGCCTGACAGCGGGGTTTGTTTTTTTTTTTTTTTTTTTTTTTTTTTTTTTTTTGGATCTAATCGGATCTCGGCGTGTCGCTTGATAATGTCACCCCCTTATGGTAAGTTTTAGATACACCAAAGAAAGGATAAAAATGGTGGGTTCAGGGCAGTTGTTAGCTAGCCTAAACATTAGAACAATTGTTTCTATGGTTTCGGGTGAAACTTATGTAGAGCCAAATCTACTTATGGAAAGCCAGGAATTTTTGGATCAACTGGCAAAGGCAGATAGCCTAGATGAATTGCTTGCTTGGGTAGATGAGAATTTCTAGCCGGTAAAAATTTCCCCCCGTAGAAATGCGGGGGGATTTTTTATTTATGGTTGATAAACGCCGTTACCAATTTGTTATAAAAAACTTTGCGGATTGGCTTGACAAATAAAAGCCACCCAATTAGGCTTGCTACACAAGCGGAAATGCTTGATGATGAAAGGAAGCCAAAATGGCTAAAGCAGTAAAGGTTGATGTTGTTTCTCTAATCGAGGAACTAGCGGTTGTCCGTGCCGAGAAAGATGTTCTGGCAAAGCGTGAAAGCGCAATTCGCAAGGCAGTTCTAGAGGCTACTGGAAATGTTGCCACCCCGATTGCTAATGACAACGGCGAGGTTATCGCCGAGATTATCGCAAGCGTTCGCCGTTCGGTTGGCGATTGGGATACTTTCGAGGTTGCCTACCCAGAAGCCTACAAGGCTCTAACCCGCTTTACTGATGTTCTAACCCTAACCCTACCCAAAGAGTAAGGCAGGCTAAAAGCAACCCCTAGCCCAAGCGGTTAGGGGTTTGTTTTTATTTGTGGTAAGCAACTTATGGATCATAAATCCTGTTATCAAAATGTTATCAAATTTTTTTGACACAACTTGACAAATAATTTTTTGCGATTAGGCTTATTTCATAAGCAAAAAAGCTTATAAAAGAAAGGATAAAAAATGAGAGCTATTGTAAAGTTGAATGACGGAAAGATCATTACCCCAAGCTACGAGCCAAGTGCGGAGAGATTGTTTCAATTGTTCAATTTCTATCGCCAGAGATACACCGCCGGGCAGATTATGGCTTACCGAATTATCATTGGAGAAAATGAAACTTTTGCGGGTGAGGGAACTCTCTAATCTCAGAACCGCAACAACCCCCGGATAACCTCCGGGGGTTTGTTGTTTGTGGTAAACCTAATTCCGACACGCCGGAAAAATAATCTTGACAAATAAATAACCATTGTTAGGCTTGTATCAAGCCCCTAGAAAGGATAAAGAAATGAACAAAGATACTCTGAACATTACGGCGGTAACCTCTGGCGGTATTGCTACCGCTTTTGCGGTTGATGGTTATAACTTGCTAATGGCTAATGACCTAAGCCCTTTCGGTTATGCGGTATTGCCTTGGATTATTGGTTTAGGTTTTGCGGTATGCGGTATTGCCTTGACGGCTAAGTTGGTGGCAACCTCTCGCAAATAATTATGCGGTCTGCGGTAAGCCCCTAGGTATCCCCTAGGGGTTTTACTTTTTACTTTTGATAAACAATGATCATTAGAGTTTTTATTGCGGACCCCCACCCCCAAACAAGCAAAATAAATCTTGACCGGTAATTTCTTTCTGCCTTGGATTATTTTTTAGGTGATTAGTTTTGATTGCCCCTCTGCGGTAAATCAAAAATTGCCCCTGGCTAGCCCTGTAATGCCTCTAGAACTAATTGACCCCCACAAGGGTACCAGCCTACAATTCTGACCCCTTAGAACCTAACCTAGCCTCAATTAGACAATAGACAAACAACCTAACTAATGAATTGTTTTTGACTAGCAAATCAAACAACATAAACAATTACCCCCCTCCAAACAAATAATTTCCCCCGAAATCTCAAGAAGCAATGCTTGATGACCGGACCCCCCTCAATTTAGGAAACAAATTTCACACGCCCCAAAACATAGCGCTGCCCTCTCACCCGCCAAAAGCAGTTGACGTTAAGGTACTAAAACCTCGGCTACGGACACCCCCCTCGACCCAAAAATGACCCCCACCCCCCTTTTTTTAATTAGCCGCAATGCCCGCTCCCCAATTTTTAGAAAAAACGTTGAAGGGTACTAATCTCCAAATAATGTTCAAAAATGGGCGTTTCACCCCCTAGTACTATAAAACAACCCGTAAAATAGAACCTATGTCTCGAAGAACAGCACGTGGACAGCAGCTCCCCCCACACGAGGTGGAGTTTCTAAACACGCTTAAGGGAGAGCAGCGCATAGAACGCGTAGCGGCGCTATTTAACGCAGGATGGTCCCTACAGACCATAGGGGATTCGCTACAACCGAGGCATCCAAGATCGACCGTTCGATCCTGGGTCTTGAAGGCTAAGGGCTTGAACTTAACAGACGCCCCTATTCCGACACCAAGACTAAAAACCCCAGAAGGCGGGTACCAGAAGGTACGCCCTGAGTCCCCGGGAATCCCACAAGGTGACCTAGACCAGATCCGCCATCTTTCCCCCCTGGCTCGAGGCTATCGTTCACGGATGGCTTCGACGTCAGCTCCCGCCGTTGCAAACCAGCGTCTAACAGACCTGTGCAAGCGGCTCCACAAAAATAACGTCTCGGTGCGTGAATTAGCCGAGGCAGCGGGTGTCACCTATCGCGCTATGTATAAGCGCCTCTTTCTATAAAATCCAATTTGACAAACAGTAGACGCCCCTACTAATCTGTACCCCACAACTAAATAAGACCAAGTACTAACGTAAGGAAAGGTAGGTCGATGTTAGACAAGCTAAGCAAAAAACAAAAGGATGGGTTCTATACCATTCTCATTTTGACTGGACTATTTGTGTCTGGTTCAACTCCAATGTACGACGTGAACTCGTCTTCAGCGGAGGCATCTGGTTCGATGTTTGCACCAATAATAAAGCCGCAAGCCCTCGAGCAGACAAACAGAATTCCGCTCCAGCGGGAAGCTGACATACTTGTCCAAATCCCAAACATTGGGAGACTAACAAACAAAATTGACGAGCTAGAGTCAACTGTTGAAGCTAAAGAGTTCACCATCACTGCGATGAAAGAACAAAAAGAAATTGAACTTGCTCAACAGCGGGAAATCTATGTTTCTATGGACCAGGCCCTCATCGAGCTGTCCGAGTATGTAGGAAAAACCCCGTGGGGGTTCGGCGGAGACGACCCCAAACGCTGGGATTGCTCTGGACTTACGATGTGGTTCTACAAAACTTACCGAGGTATAGACCTAGAGCACTCTGCCACCAAACAGATGCGCGGAGGCATTAAAGTAGACGCCCCTATTCCAGGTGACCTAGTTGCTTTCAAGTACGGACGTAACAAAGATGCTTTCCACATCGGTGTGTACATGGGTGGCGGTATGTTTATCCACTCCAAGAACTCCAGAGCCGATACGGTATTGGAGCGCGTCGAGGATTTTGCCTCTAAAAATATTACGGTTGTGTATATCCGCTACTAGTGCTAAGCTGAAGCCATGGAACTTCAAACATTCATTTCATGGCTCGGATACAGTGCCATCGTTTTAATAATCGCCGGACCGGTTTTAGTACGCCTGGTCCGAAACATTGCGGTCGGACTAAAACTCCGTAGACGCCGCAAAGCTACACCTGGACCTCTCCTCGGAGTTGTCTACCCTCAAACGACAAAGAAAGACAAAAAGTGAAACTCTATCTATTCCTCAGATCCATCGTCTGGACTTCCGTCTTTTCGATCGCTTCAATAATTGCGTCTATCGTTTCAGCCTTGCTGCTAGCGCCGCTGCCATTAGTAGTGGCGTTTGGTATTAGTGCCGTAGCGTTCGCCACCCTAAGCACGAAGGCTAACTAAATGCTATTTGAAATTATTTTTATCTCCCTCGGAGTTTTAATTTTTTTATGGTTGACAATATCTGCCTTTGCCGTTATTGTTACCTTGATCGGTCCGCCGGCAGACATGCATGACCTACCGATCGACGACACAAAAGGAAATGATGCAGCTAAAAGTAAAAAACTACGATGACCTCAGGGACTCGCTAGCAACTAGTGGTTTGTTCGAAATGACAGATTGCGTTGTTGAAATTCGATGCCCGATGGACTCGGATGTAAATGAGATCAAAAGAATGACCACTCTCATAGAGTCCATGGTTCACGTAACCGATGTTCAGGTTGCGTCAACTTATGAAGATTTGGCTACAAGTGATTACACAATCACTCTGACCGAAGACACACAAAAGTTTAAAAGAAAATTTACAACCAGAAAGTAGAGAGATGACGACCGTGAGTGACGAACAAAAATACATCAAGAAGAATCAGCGTTTACCAGAATCAATTCGCAAGGCATTCAAGAAAGCCGCCGATAATACCGAACGCGACTATTTGATCAAGCAGCTGGTTGATGCCAACTGGACCTACGAAGCCATCTCTAGTGCGTCTGGCCTTACCCGAGAGCGGATCCGCCAGATTGCTAATGCCAACGAAGCGCTCGCTAAAGAGTTCTCCTTCGATCTGGGAGTTGAAATTCCTGAGCCACCAAAGAAGGAAGAGCGCCCAAAACGCGAGTATGTTGAGCCATCTCCAGAGACGCTAGCCCGACTACTTGAGCTGCAGCCTTACGCCCAGCAGGTACGAGCCAATGGCAAGAAGTACCGCGAAGAGGCAGAGGAATACACGCGCCTACTGAACCACGCTCACAAGATTGAGGGAGTTACCCTATACCGACTAGCAAAACGCCTGGGAATTACTAACGGCGCTATTAGGTTCCGTTTAGTTAGATATGGCTATTTAAAGCCAAAGACTGCAAAGTCTAAGGTTTATACGCCAGTTATCAAGCAGAACAGGGCTTTGAAAAATTAGAGACCTAAACGAACACTTAGATCGTGCCACTAAACAAGAGTGGTTCGCAATTTTAGTTTCTGCCAGAGTTAACCAAATTTTGAGAGGGAATGCCGAAGCGCTAAATTTTGCTGAACCACTTACAATAAATCAAGAAAATTTAATATTTGCAGACACAATCGCTAGAGCAGTCTGCGCAAATCTACAAAGAGGAGAGGAAAAGTAGTGAGTAACTACGACGTAAACGACAGCACTGCAAAGTGCCCAATTCCGCACGGAACTGCAGGAGGTGCAAGCGCGTCGCTTGGCACAACAAATAATGATTGGTGGCCAAACCAAATCAGCCTAGAGCCACTACTTCACCACAACCCAAAGAGCGATCCGATGGATCCTGACTTTGACTATGTTGCAGAGTTTAAAACTCTAGACCTAAGGGAAGTTAAGGCTGACATCACTGAGGTTATGACTAACTCTCAGGAGTGGTGGCCAGCAGATTACGGCCACTACGGCCCGCTATTCATTCGCATGGCTTGGCACGCTGCAGGAACTTACCGAGTCAGCGACGGGCGCGGTGGTGGTGGAGAAGGACTACAGCGCTTCGCTCCACTTAACTCATGGCCCGACAACGTAAACCTAGACAAGGCCCGCCGTTTGCTGTGGCCAGTCAAGAAGAAGTATGGACGCAAGCTCAGCTGGGCAGACCTAATGATTCTTGCAGGTAACGTTGCACTCGAAGACATGGGATTCCCGACCTTCGGTTTTGCTGGCGGACGTGCAGATGTTTGGGAGCCAGACAACACTTACTGGGGTAACGAAACTGAGTGGCTAGCTAACAAGCGCTACGACACAAGCCGTGATGCAGAAACTCTAGAAGATCCACTAGCTGCTGTTCAGATGGGCCTGATCTACGTAAACCCAGAGGGTCCAGATGGTAACCCAGACTTCAAGCTAGCCGCTGCGGATATTCGGACTACATTCGGCCGCATGGCAATGAATGACGAAGAGACGGTTGCACTTATCGCCGGTGGACACGCGTTTGGTAAGACTCACGGTGCTGGTGATGCATCACAGGTTGGACCAGAGCCAGAGGCTGTTGACGACCTAGCCGCAGTTGGTCTTGGTTGGAAGAACTCACAGGGCAAGGGGCACTCGGAAGACACAATCTCTTCTGGTCTCGAAGTTACTTGGACTCCTAACCCAACCCGCTGGGACAACGACTACCTACGCTTGATTTACAAGTACGAGTGGGAGCAGACTAAGTCTCCAGCTGGTGCAACCCAGTGGGCTCCAGTAGGTGAAGTAGATACAGAAGACATGGTGCCTCACGCTCACCTAATTGGCAAGAAAGAAAAGCCAAAGATGCTAACCACTGACCTTGCTCTTCGTTTCGGCGACGAAAAGTATGACGCAATCTGCCAGAAGTTCCTCGCAGACTTTGACTACTTTACTGACGTATTCGCACGTGCATGGTTCAAGCTCACTCACCGCGACATGGGACCACGCGCACGCTATCACGGACCAGAAGTTCCAGCTGAAGTTCTAATCTGGCAGGATCCAATTCCAGCTGGTGTAGCACCATCCGAGGAAAATCTAGAGCGTCTAGCAGAATTGCTCGATGAGTCTGGACTAACTGTTGCAGATGTTGTAACTGCTGCATGGGCGTCTGCTTCAACTTATCGCAACACCGATAAGCGCGGTGGAGCAAACGGTGCTCGCCTGTTCTTGGAGCCGCAGCGTTCTTGGCCAGTTAACCATGGCCTCGAAGATATTTTGCAGTCTCTCGAAGAGATTAAGGAAGACTTGGCTGCAGAGGGAATCAACATTTCGTTGGCAGATATTGCGGTTTACGCTGGAAACATGGGAGTTGAAGCCGCGGCTGCCGAAGCCGGAGTTCCAATCTCTGTAGAGTTCAAGGGCGGACGCGGAGACGCAACTCAGGAGCAGACAGACGTTGAATCTTTCAACCACCTCTACCCTGTTGCTGACGCATTCCGTAACTGGTCCCACAAGAAGTATGCTGATTCGCTAGAGCGATTGCTAATTGACAAGGCAGCTCTGCTTGGACTAACTCCTCCAGAAATGGTTGCTTTGTATGGTGGCCTCCGTGTTCTGGGTGTATCAACTGAAGATCGCGGTGTGCTAACTAACACTCCCGGCGTACTAACCAATGATTTTTTTGTCAATATTCTTGATATGGATATTTACTGGGTGGAAGAGCAGAACCTCTACAGAGGCCATGATCGAAAGACCAGCGAACTACTGTGGATTGCGTCCCGCGCAGATCTAGTGTTTACATCAAACTCGGTGCTTCGAGCCTACGCTGAGGTTTATGCTTCGGATGACGGAAGAGAGAAGTTGGTTATTGATTTCATTGCCGCTTGGGAAAAGGTAATGAACGCAGACAGGTTCGATGTTTAGTGAAAGAAATTACTTTCTACAAATCCCATGAGGGGGCGGAGCTTTTCGCAGAAGCACCAAAGCCAGCAAATAAAATGTTGCCGGAATGGTACAAGCGTCAGTCCGCTCCCTTAGGGGAGTTTGGAAGTACTATCAAACGCTGCATGCCAATTTTTGACATAATGACTTCTGGCTACATAATTACTTTGCCTTGCGACATTTATGTTGATGCAACTAATCCAGACAAGCTTGAATATATAGTTCCCCAAGACGTAATGACAAACCTACAGGAAGATCTCTTTGCTCAGCATCTACCAGAGCAGCTAGATGAGTACCCGAAAACTCCGGATCGATTCCACAAAGATATCCTACGAATTAACCCATTTTACGCAATCGGGACAGAGAAGGGATATAGCTGTCTTTTTGTCCAACCATTTCATGGCGATCCTACCCCCCTTCAGGCATTTCCAGCTTTAATTGATACAGATAAGTTTATTTCTAGCGGACATTTTTCGTTTTATGTTGAAAAAAATTTCCGAGGGATTATTAAACAAGGAACTCCACTAATACAAATAATTCCGTTTAAGAGGAATTCTTTTTCTTCCAAACTTGTTTCTTTCAAAGAATCCTTACCTTTTTTAAAAAAACAAGACGCCGTTCTTAGAAGTACTTTTGTTGGTGGCTATAAAAACAAATTTAGAACTTTAAAGAACTACAAATAGACCCAGGAATGTCCGTCTTTAAAGGCCCCTGTCATAACTAGGCAGGGGTTTTTCTTATGTTAGAATATTTACCCAAACCACTAAGGAGAACCTTGCTTTCGCAACTAGTAAGAGAGTCCTCTAAGGAAGTACACCTAGAGGCCGAGCGTAGTCCGTTTATGGTTGCCCTCATGAAGGGCGATCTACCCTCCGAGGCATACTTCGATTACATTGCTCAGCTTGCGCCAATCTACGAAACACTAGAAAAGTGGAATGGCAAGTTACCATTTTTTGACCGACGCCTCGACCGTTTTGAGCGCATCATTGCCGACCTCGAATATGTTGGTACCAGGGTTGTTCTCAACGAAACCATTTCCTACGTTAAGCACATCAAGAAGATTGTCAAGCTCAAGGACGAGGTTCGTCTTGTTGCTCACCACTACACCCGGTATCTCGGTGATCTTTCTGGGGGTCAGGCAATTGGCGCGCTGGTTGCACGAAACCTTTCAATTCCACCTAACTTCTTATCTTTCTACGACTTTGATGATATTAAAGATCGCGTTCGCTACAAAGAGACTTACCGAGAAAACCTAGACACCCTAATTGACCCCAAGGACTACGACCGATTTATTCAGGAAGTAATCCTGGCCTTTGACTACAACAAAAAAATTTTTTACGCTCTAGGCGAAAAGTGGTTGAAAGACTAATTTTTCTGTGCTAATGTAATACCAACAGCAATCCGACGGGAGAGCTGGAGTATGGCTGAATAACCCGAAAGCTATATGGGCGGGTAAGGCACAGGCGGCCCCTAGCGGGGCAGTTAGCGACTAAACGTCTGGTGGGCTCAAAAGCGGATCTTACAGAGACCGTAATAGCTAGGCCCTGGTGGTAAAAGGCAATCCACCTTCTCACTCTTAACACCCCTGCAGAAATGTGGGGGTGTTATACTTTTGTCATGCCAGAACTAAATGCAAATATCCCACCGATCGAAGCTTACGTTCGAGGAAACTATCTCCGCGATCAGCAAGATTCCCATGACAAGTATTTTCCAGTAACTATTTTTGGTGTTGCTAGCATTCAGGGCAGATCCCCACTATTTCACTTTCTCATGGAGGACGGAGGACTGTGGTGGCGCATGCCAATTTCTGCCTTCTGTATCGAACCGGGGATCCCAGAGGTAGACATTCACAATCTGGTCCTGTGGAATGCGTTCAGCCCATATATTGCTGTTACCCAGTTTCAAAACATGGTCAATATGAAAATGCAGTATATCGATCGCGACAAAAATAAAATTTTAGGTAAGTATCTATTTACCCTAGACTGGCACACTCCAGAGTGGAACATTCTCGATTCTGGGTACTCAGAGAACCCAGACCAACACAAGTGTGGCCACGTAATCCTTCGCGATGATGGCAACTTTGCTATTCAGCCCAATAACCGCGTCCTTCTTTTTGAGCCATCTATGGTCACTAAGCCTGGCCAGAAATTAATTGACCGGCTTGTCAATACCAGAAAGTGGGACGTAGAAGACGCGTCTAAGTGGACAACCGAGGATTCAAATAACTATAATTACGACATCGTAAAAACTTCTAAGGAGAAAAATGGGTAAAGGTAAGAAGCCAGCTCCGGCTGCTGTAAAGACAACAACTGACCGCAAGAACGGTAAAGCTTCAAAAAAGCGCCCAAAAGTGTTTGATGCTGTTAAGCGCAGACTAGTTACACTCAAGAAATAGTAAATTGACTGCGCCAAAGAAAATAGCTTGGATTACCCCCACCAACGGGAGAAAAGATATATTACTGGCTGCAAGGCAGTCTTGGTACGACAATATTGTTGGAAAGATTGAAAAAGAGATAATTGTTGATGATTCTGGAAACCAGGAGTATCACGACTGGCTAAAAACAGAATATCCCTCTGCGACAGTTGTTCGCTACTCCGAGCAAAATCTTGGGTACACAACCACCATGCAAAACTGCTTCGACCAGGCAATCTTGTCCGGCTGCGACTACGTTTTACACACCGAAGATGATTTTGTTCTAAAATCAAAACTAGATATAAATCTTATTGCAGAGATACTTGACAACAACGAGGATCTGGCTCAAATTGTTTTTAAACGAAGCCCAGTCTACCAATGGGAACACCTAGGCACCGATCTAATAGATTCAATTAGAAAAAAGGGATATCCGATAGAATATAGAGAAGATAAAAACACTATCGCTGTAAACTCTTTTTATTGGTCGGCCAACCCAAATATTTATCCAATTAAGGTGGCCCATCTTGGGTGGCCCGCGAAAAGTCGATCAGAAATAGCATTTTCTAAAAAAGTATTTAACTTAGGCTACAAGTCCGCTTACCTAGGTACAGAAAAAGACAATCCTATAACTGACCACACCGGTCACTATAGACTCGGGTTCGGTCATTAACAAAGGAGCAAAATGCCAGGTTCAGATAGCGCCAATAACAGCTGGGTTATGCAAAAGCTTAGGGAGATAGAACCGAAAAGAATTCTCGACGTCGGAGCTGGGAACGGCAACTTTGGTCAAAGAGTAAAAAGCGTTTTTGGTGACTCGGTTGTTATCGATGCAATTGAAGCTTGGGAGCCCTACATCGGTCAGTTTAATTTACAGAGCAAGTACAATAACGTCTTTAACCAGGACGCAAGACTCTGGGATGACTTTGCATACGACTTAGTAGTTTTTGGCGATGTTTTAGAGCACATGCCGGAAGCCGAAGCCAAAGAACTCTGGGCAAAGACAGCTAGCGCGGCGAAGTACGCAATCATCACTATTCCAATCATTCACTACCCGCAGGGGGCAGAGTTTGGAAATCCATTCGAGATTCACCACGAAGAAGATTGGAATACAGCTAGAATTTTAGAAGCTTTTCCTGGCATCATAGATCACAAAGAGTTTCCAATCACTGGCGCTTACTTTGCCAAGTTTGAGAACTAACATTCCTCTCTAGCTCAATGGCAGAGCAACGAGCTGTTAACTCGTAGGTTCGTGGTTCGAGTCCACGGAGGGGAGCTATAATTAAATAAGGGCCTGACTGGTTTCGACGGTGAGTCTGAAATTGGTGAAGCGTGCAGAGAATCCTGTAACTCTTGAATCGGGAAATAGAAATAAACGGCACACAGTCCGCATTCGCACTAGCTGCTTAGCAGTGCACCTCCGGCAGCAGTAGTTCTGACTGGGCACCGCAGGTTTCAAATAAATAGAACAACCAAAGTCTCTCCCACAAGACTCTAAAGAGTGGTAACGACTTAGATCTTTTGGCAGATCGATATCTAAGCCGCACTGGATCTGCCTACGCACGTAGAAGAACAATGAATTGCTTATCGGACGCGGGTTCAATTCCCGCCAGGTCCACGATTGATGTACACTAGTACCCTATGGGTAAAAGCATTATGGAACAGCTCGCTCTCCTTCCAGAGGAGGAGCGTCTAGAAATCCTAGCCGGAATGGATCCTGACTCTTTAGTTTGGGATTGGTCCGTCTGGGCGCGTCCAGAACAAAAAGCTCCTGAGGGGGACTGGAACGTTTGGCTAGTTATGGCCGGTCGTGGTTTTGGTAAGACCCGTCTAGCATCCGAATGGGTGCGTGAACAAGCTAAGTACACCAAGGATGGTCAGCGTCGCTTTGCCCTCGCTGCTCGTACCGCGGCTGACGTCCGTGACGTTATTGTTGAAGGTGAGTCAGGCATAATTTCCGTTTCACCTCCGTCAGAAAAGCCACACTACGAGCCCTCGAAGCGTCGTCTAACTTGGCCTAACGGAAACACTGCCACACTTTTTACTGCGGATGAACCTGACTCTCTCCGTGGTCCTCAGTTCACCCATGCGTGGGGCGATGAGATTGCGGCTTGGCGTCAGACTCCAGATGCCGCCGGTATGACCGCGTTTGATAACTTGCGCGTGGGTACTCGTCTTGGGAAGAATCCGCAGATTCTAGTTACTACTACCCCCAAGCGCGTTCCACTTCTTTACAAACTTATTGAGGAGTCGCGCACGGACCGACCAGGTGGATCGAAAGTCGTGATCACTAAAGGATCTACTCTTGACAATGCTGGAAACCTTTCGCAAGCCTACCTAGATACAATCACGGGCGTTTACGAAGGCACTCAGTTGGCTCGCCAAGAACTTTACGGAGAGATGCTCGACGATATCGAAGGAGCACTTTGGAATGAAGAAATGGTTGAATCAGCTAGAGAGATGGCTTACCCTCCAAGCACTCCGCTTCGTATTATCGGCGTGGACCCTTCGGTTGCTGAGAATCCCCGCGACGAATGCGGTATTGTTGTCTGCGCTGCGACTGCAGAACACGACCTCTATAAGCGCAATGCTTGGGTTCTTGAAGACGCTACAGTTCATGGTTCCCCAGACACCTGGGCCCGTAAAGTTGTTGAGATGGCTCGTAAGTGGGGTTGTCCCGTCGTTGCCGAGGTTAATCAGGGTGGCGCTCTCGTACGAAATGCCATCAATGCGATTGACCCAACTGTTAAGGTCCTCGAAGTACACTCTAAATACGGTAAAGCCCTCCGAGCAGAACCAGTAGTGCTTGCCTACGAGCAAAAGCGCGTCCATCATGTTGGCTACATCCAAGATCTAGAGTCTCAGATGTACTCTTGGATCCCAGAAAGTGCCTCAAAGTCTCCAGATCGTGTCGACGCACTAGTTCACGCGCTCACTGCGCTTTTAATTAAGCCACCTCCTGGTTTCTCGGGTGGAAAGATCCGCGCAAAGAGCTTTGCTGATCGAAAATTAGGCGTAACTAACCCAAATAATCGCCCTCTAGGTAAAATTTTTAGGGTAAGATAGTGAAAATACTTCTGGACAGGTTTCCCTGCCATTTGGCGGCCGTTGGACCGGGCAAAATTGATGATGTAACCACCATGCGGAGCTTCGAACCTACCCCAGGAACTACTTATCTAGAGATAACAAGGGTGGTAATTACTGATGAAGTCATTGTTGTGGCTAAAGACTCCCCGCAGGGGCCGCAAATCGTTTTTCGAGAAGCATATGAGACGTACATCCCCTCTGATGACCCTAAAAAGGATTCTTGGGTTGTAACTAAGAGCGGAAAGATGCTAGCATTCAAGAAAGACACAGGTTGCGGATGTGGTTCCAGGCTTAGAGGCTGGAATCCGTACAAGACCCTCACTTCAAGTAAGGACTGACGTGGAGATTACTACAATAAATTTTATTATTTTGGCTCTTGGAGCCTATAGGCTTACTCATCTAATCACAACCGATGCTATTGCAGACGAATTTAGGAAAAAAGTTTGGTCTAAGTTTCCACCCCACACAAAAATTGGGTATTTGATAACTTGCAACTGGTGTACAGGTTTTTGGGTATCGTTAGCGTTTGTTGTCGGCATTTCAATTTTACCCCAACTGACCTTTGTGGTATCATTAGTCTTGGCTATTTCTGCAGCGATCGGGCTAATTTCAGCCTGGATTGAAAACAAGTAGGTAGGAGCCAACTTTGGCTATTTTTAAAAAGCAACCTTCGAAGCAACGCGAGACCAGGCCTGCTGTAACTGCATCCGCGCCAAAAAACGCTACTCGAGTCGCTCCTGGAGTTTCAATCGACTCTTTTGGCATTGTTTACGCTGAGCCTCAGGTTTTTAATGCTCCTCGTCCGCTAACTGCAGCCGCTGCGCAGGTAAATCTACAGGACAAAGGTGAAGCGGAGCTTTTCAAGGCACGTCGACAGTCAGCTTCCACTTCTTGGCAAACCGAAGCTTGGGAGTACTATGACTCAATCGGTGAAATTAAGTACGCGTTTAATTTAGTAGCGTCTGTTGTGTCTCGTATTCGTCTTTACGTTGCCGGAATCAATAGCGCAAGTGAGACTCCAGCGCCAGTAGAGATTTCAGAAAAAATTGACGATAAGTTGGCTCAGGCGGCCCAGCGCGCACTCGACAGACTTAGCTCTGCGTTCGGTGGACAGTCTGGACTACTAAAAGATGCTGCACTAAACCTTCAGGTTACTGGTGAATGCTATTTAGTTCAGCTACCAGAGCGAATCGGATCCCAAATTCCAGAGTCATGGGATGTCCGATCAGTTGACGAACTACAAATTGACCAGCGTGGTAATTACATCATCAACCCGCGTCGTGAAGTTGGTGGCGGAACAGCGTCTATGCTTTCACAGGGGAACAGAGAAGCAATCGTATTACCAGCTAAGGCATTTGTTGGTCGTATCTGGCGTTCACACCCTCGCTACACTCAGGAAGCTGACTCCAGCCTTCGTGGTCTACTAGATCTCTGCGCTGAACTTCTACTTTTGAACCGTACATTCCGTGCAACTGCTCGCTCTCGCCTCAACGCGGGTGCACTATACCTTCCGGACGGCCTCAGCGTAGCGGCCGCTCCGGACCCTGACTATCCGTACGATGAAAACGGTGAGTACAACCAGCAGTACAACCCAGAGGAAGCCGCCGACGAGTTTGAAGACCAACTAATCGACGCGATGACTACGCCGATTAAGGACGAGGACTCTGCGAGCGCCGTTGTTCCGCTAATCATCCGCGGTCCAGCAGAGCTTGGCGACAAGATTAAGCAGTTTAAGTTCGAGCGTTCATTTGACCCAGCTCTTGCTCAGCGTGCCGACCGAGTTCTTGAGAGAATCATGCAGGGTCTAGACGTACCAAAAGACGTTGTAACTGGACTTGCTAACGTTAAGTACTCTAACGCGCTGCAGATTGACGAAGCTCTCTACAAGGCACACATCGAGCCTCTGATGCTACTTATTGTTGACGCACTGACTGTTATGTACTTGCGCCCATACCTAGTTGCAAATGGATACACTCCTGAAGAAGTAAAAAGCATTTGTATTTGGTATGACCCATCTCAGGTTGCTACCCGCAATGACCGAGCTGCAGATGCTGACTCTGGATTCGACAAGATGGCAGTTTCCTACAACACTTGGAGACGCGCTCACGGATTCTCGGAGTCGGATGCGCCAACCCCAGAGGAACTCGCTCTAAGAATTGTCCTCGAGAAGGGAATGATTACTCCTGAATTGACCAGCGGACTTCTTACTGCTGTAGCCCCAGAAGTTATGAATCAAGCCCGTGATCTTTCTCAGGCTGCTAATCCAGCTCCGATTCCACCAGAAATTGATCAACTACTGAGCGGAGAGCCAGCTGCACCGGCCGAACCAGCTGAATCAGCAGAGGCTCCTGCAGAATCCCCAATCACTCCAGCCGAAGCTACACCACCGCTAGCAGAACCAGAGGTCTAATATGCATGATAAGAATCCACAGATGGCGGCAAAGCTAGCTGAGCTACTAGCCGACACAGTTAAAGCAAGATTTATTTATCAGGGCTATCACTGGAATGTAATTGGTCCAGACTTTGGTGAATACCACGACTTTTACAAAAAGCTATATGAGGATCTCGACTCAACAATCGATGAGGTCGGAGAGAATATCCTTAAGTCTGGCTTCCCAGCTCCATATCTTTTGGCAGATTTTGTCGAATTGTCTCCAATCTCTGAGGACAGACTAGATGGAACTTCTCAGCAGTTTCTATTGCAATCTGCGCTTCGAGTCAATGCCGCTCTAATTTCTAGACTCTATGAAGCTTCTCAGTTGGCCGAAGAGTGCAACGAGTGGGGCTTGATGGACTTTCTAGCAAAAAGAATTGACATGCACAAGAAGTGGGCATGGCAAATTAAGGCATATCTAGGGGTTCGCTAATGGGATACAAGGATGAAGTACTAGGAGTTTCAACCGAGCTCTCTGGCGGATACGGTGCTCCAGTAGAACCAATCTCTACCAAGTCCAGGGGCGATGAGTCTTATGAAGATTTTCTAGACTTCGACGAAATTGATTCGCTTTTGCTCTCCGAAATCATCGACGAAGAGATCGAGCTTTTCGCGGCTGAGGGGGGCGACCCTTGTTGGGAGGGTTACGTCCAAGTTGGGATGAAGGAAAAAGACGGCAAGATGGTGCCTAATTGCGTGCCTGCCGCTGAAGCCGCTCTTTATGCTACTGCCGGCTCAAAACCTGCCCCAAAGAAAGACCAGATTAAGGGATCGAAGAAAAACAAAAAAGGCTCTGCCGCTACTGGCAAGGGAGTTAATTTTACAGCCGCAATTATTTCGGCTCTAGAGAAAAAAGTTGAGACTCACAACAAGAATGCTAAAGATGGAAGAAGAGCAACTCTAACTACTCTGAAGGCGGTCTACCGTCGCGGAGCAGGTGCGTTCTCCACTTCCCACCGTCCAGACCAAAACCGAAATTCTTGGGCAATGGCTAGGGTGAATGCATATCTGCATTTGCTAAAAACTGGAAAACCTAAAAACCCGAAGTACACAACCGATAACGACTTGCTACCCAAGTCTCACCCTAAATCTACTCGATAATACAATAATAAGATAAAATTTAAATAGATTTTGTCTGACTGGCACTTAGGAAAGGTTCCAAGTGGAACAACGACTCGCGGCTCTTTTTGCCTCTGTAGGAAACGCACTAGACTCCAAGACTTACACCTATTCGGATTCTGACTATCTAGTCCGAAAACTACTAGTTAAGTTCTTAGAAGATGAGAATGCTCTAGTAGCTTCTGCACGCCACATCCCTGACCCAGAGCAGGTAGTCGAGTCAATCCTTAACTACGTTATTTCCACCGAGTTTGCTAATGATGATCCAGCTTCTTGGTACCGCAAGGCTATGGCTATTACTGTCGAGTTTGCCGACTTTGCGCACAGAAATGACATGAGCGAAGACTCTGCTCGTTATGCTGCACTTTTGCCAGATGGCCACCCAAGAGTTAAGCGAGTACTTCCAGTAACTGCGTCTGCTGCAAGAAATTCACTGGCTGATTGGATGGCTGCAGATCCTCGCCTAGATGCCGAAGCCGCGGAGCAGGTTCGCAAGCTCTACTCTCTAGATGAGTTCGCGGACGATGTAGAAGCTGAGTTTGAAACCCTAAAGGCAGAAGCACTAGTTGCAGCTGGCAGAATGCCAGAAGAGCTACTTCCAATAGTTGCAGCGTTTAATCTTTCGTTTGCTCAGCGTTCTGCTATCTCTAAGGCACTTGCTGCTGTTCGCCGTCGCGACCGTAAGGGCAGATTCGCTCGAGAGTTTGGACGTCTAAAACTTTTCTTCAAGAGCAGAGGACAGTTCTTTTCTAGCAGCCCAAGAATTGTTGGACCTGGCCGCGGTGAAAATACTTACCAAGTAGAATCCAAGGGCGACCCAAACATCCCAGACGGTATCTACGAAGTTGATGCCGCTCTTGGTGAAAACATCAAAGCATATCTACCAAAGAGTGCAGTAAAGGGACTAGCTGGCCGCAAGGAAGTTGTTGCAGAGGATGACAAGCGCTTTGCAATCGAACTAGATGACTTCCTAAAAACTAAGCAGGACGCTCCCAATAACTGGACTAAGTCTGGAAATAAGTTCACCACCAAAGATGGCAAGTTTACTGCAACCAAGATTGATTCCAACGACGCACAAAAGTTTATAGACAAGGCTAAAGAGCGCGGCGACGAGCCAATTATTTCTGGTAGCGGAGCTGGTGACGCATTTGACCCGGCAGATCCAGATTCATTCTTGATTACCGACAACAAGGGACGCACCAAGGGTGTGGCTCAGGACTGGGCAGGTGTTCAAGAAGTTTCCGTTGCTAGCGGAGCTAAACTTTTTGATCCAACTGACCCTGATTTCCGTATTGAGCAATCTCCTTTCCCTAAGGAAAGAGTCTCCCCCGATGAGCCTAGACCACAACTCCTCAAAGAAGGAATTTCTGAAAAAAGAAAAGCCAAAGAACCAGATCTAGACCAAGATTCTTCTGGTGCTCTAGACAAATCAAAACTTTCACCAAGCCTTATCGGTGAAGGCTATAACTTTTCTAAAGACGGAGACAATTCTTGGCGCAAGGACGACCATGGTCCGGACGGAGAAACCTATACGGTTGAGCAGGGCGCAAACGGTAAATGGATTGTCGGTGAAATTACTGGCTCTGATCCATTTGCTGAAAGCCGAGATCTAGAAGTATTTGATAACGCTCTAGAAGCTTTTGAATATGCTAACGACCTGGGAACCCGTCCCTCGGACTTCGATGAGGATTGGGTAAATGATCTTATTGCTGAGCAAGAAGGTGGACCGGATCTAGACCAAGATCAGCCAGAAATTGATTCCCGAGTAAAAATTGATGCAAGTAAGCTTTCACCAGAGCTACAAGAAAAGTATCAAGAAACTTTTGACAAGTTTGACCAAGCTATTTTTAATAACGACCGCCAAAACATAGCCGACATGCTGTCGAAAGCAGCACTAGACAATGACATGCCAGACGAGGTATACAGCGTACTGTCCGAGGCCCGAGACTGGGTAGCTAATAGAGACGCTGCAGTAGAGAACGCACTATATCGAGCATCCAGAGAAGACATAGAAAATCTGCTAGAAGACCCAGAATTTGCTGGTTGGAGAGACAGATTAGAGTCAGCAATGTCGGAGCTAGCTCCATTTGGTCAAGACGGATACGATTACGACCTAGATCAAGATCAAGAGTCTGCCCCCATCCTTTCAGAAAAACAAGCAGAGCCAGCCACTGGAAAACAGTATGCAATGCTTAGCGAATTCCTCGAAGAGCGCAATCTAGACCCAGCCACTGAGCAAGCTCTAGCAGATGCAATCGAAAACAAGAATCTAAACAAGGCTCAGGCCAGTGCTCTAATTGGTCTTAGCCGCTCCGCTGATTTCAAGGACGGCGTCGATCCTACCAAGCCAAGCGATCGCATGCTTAAATCTTTGCAGGGATACCTAGCAACTAAAGATCTCACTCCAAGCGAAGTTGACAGCACACTAAAGTCTTTGGCAGAAGATAGCTCTCGCGATAATGTTGAGGCACTGCTAAACAAACTTCGCCGTAAGAAGGACAAGCCATCTGACCTAAACCAGGGAACCGGAAGTCTACGAAAGATGACCGACGACACCTATGAATGGTCAGATGCATACAACTACGTAGATGTTATGAAGACCCCAAACGGATGGGAAGTTTTCTATACCAACCCAGATCTAAACGATAGGGGCGGCCAAACTAGCCACTCTCAAGCATTTAAGTCAGAGGAAGAGGCTTTAGCTTTTGCAGAGGAATTGGTAAAAGAAAACCAAGAAGGCAAAGCCTATGACAGAGCAGCTGATGATCTAGCTGCCGCGGTGGACCTTGACCAGGATCAACCAACCAAACCATCTCTAGAAGAAGCGGCTACCGACAAACAGTACAGCTTCCTAGAGTCTCTACTAAACGGCAAGAAGATTGATGACCCTAACCTAGAAGCTGCGGCTCGTACTGCTGTTCAGGACAAGAACCTAACTAAGGGTGAAGTAGGCGCGTTTATCGGAGCACTACGTAATCTTCCGGACCGTCCAAATGTTCGCCGTGAGCCAACTGCTAAGCAGGTAGCTTCTATCAAGCGTGGCATCATCGAGCGTGACTTTACTCCAGAGCAAATCAAGGAGATTGAAGACAAACTAAGTTCTGGCGTTTCTTTTGAAGAGGCATCAGAAATTATTGACGACATTAAGAAGCGTCCAGTAACTTCTCAGGGTATGGATAACTTGTTGGACAATCTATCCAAAAACCAAGACATCGATACACTACAGTATCTACTGACCAAGCCAGAGTATGACGAATTCCGCGACTCAATTAAGGACACTCTTCGTCAGCTTGCTATTGACACTGGAGACCCAAACCTTCAAAATCTAATTGACGGCCGCGAGGAGCCAGATCTAGACCAGGACATTAGGTCTACTCCAAGCTACTCGGTGGATTCAATAAATTCAGCGATTGATGATGCTATGTCGGATGGATCTGGATTTAATGACGAGCCTTCGGCAGAAGATTCTATAGAGATTAATCTAGATAATGGCGATACTTTAATTCTTAGCAACAGCATGGACGCTGAGGGCACCAGCGAAGGTGAGCGTTCATCGACTTGGAGCTCGGCATACATAAGGCCATCCAATAGTAGAGAGCTTATTGAGCTCGCTGAATTCAATGAGCCAAACGGCTGGGAAGCTCAGCAAGTAAAGAACGCCCTAGATAATTACTATGAGAATCAAGGACCAGATCTAGACCAAGACCAGAGGCCTAGCGCCGATGATATCAATCAAAGAGGCCTTGATATCATCAGTGAAATTGAAACCAAGGGCCCTATACTTGACGAAACTGAAGAGGAATTCCAAGATAGGATCCAAGGCTACCGATCCGCGCTAGACAGATTTGTAAAGACTATGAGGGTTGGAAACTCTGACATGCTTGAAAGAAGTGATATCAGGCTTGATAGAAGTACAACTGACTCTGAGATCATTCCTCTTTTAGATGAACTAGAGGGATTGGCTACCCAAGCGAGAACTGGTCAAACTGTTGATATTGATTTAGACCAGGACCAGCCAACTAGATCTGTTGAAACCAAAGATTTAGCGGATCAAATTTCTAAGGAACTAGATGCTATTGACTTCTTCACCAAAAATGCGGCTTCAGAGGCATATGATAATTTCTTAAATTCAGATACTGCGTCTCTTGCTGGAAGCTGGATTCAAGATATTCGTGATTTCTCTGAAGAGCGAGACGTTCCTTCAGAGCTAGCTTCCAAATTGCAAGACTTGGCAAATCGGATGGAACAAGAGTTTATTGATAGGTTTGGTGTAGCGGATGCAGCCAGACACAGCAATGACAGCAGCAGAGATGTAATGTATTTAGATGATGTTGCTCTAACAGTTGAAACAGAACGTGAAATGTTCTTCGAAACTGATCCAGATAAAATTATGGATTTGATGCGCACAGAAGATACGTACGGTGACACCAGATCTGGTGGTGCAGAGATATTTGTCTACCAAGAAGAAGATGGCACCTACACTGCAATTGTTACCTATGACAGGGGTAGCGACGAGTTTACGTATGACGATAGGGATGACGCTCTGGCTGAAGCTGCCTCAGCTGCAGCTGACTATAACAGCGATGTTATGCCTAGCGAATACCGAGACGGAGAACTAGACGAACTTGTAGCAGAGGCAAAAAACGCTAAGTCTCCTGAAGACGCTTTAGAATTTGCTGACAGAATAGACGGCATTGCAGCGGCTCTTGAGAACAGTAGAGGTGATCTAGACGTAGCAAACTCTCTCAGGGAGTACGGCCAGCGCATGCGCGAGATGGCTGAAAAGCGTCAGGCTTTCCTAGAGTCTCAGACCGCCGATGAGCTGATTACCCCCGAAAACCAAGAAGAAATGGCAACTGATCCGAATCTGAATCCCTCCGGATATGCTAGGTCTGTATCAGATGATCTGTATGACCAGTTTGTCAAATCAGAAGGATCTAGTGGCTACCCAGAAAAAGACTTCTATTCATCTAAAGATGGTCGAGTAGAAGTTAACATCGATTTTGATGCTGAAGGTAGCAGCTATTCAGTCTATATCGACGGGCAAAGAGTTGGTCAAGGTAGTCGCTTACCTTGGTCAGACGATTTGGCTGCCGAAGTAGATCGGTTAGTAGAAGAACACTTCTCAAAAAAAGCGTAACCCCCGAAGATGGGGGTCCAGACGTTGACCTAGATCAAGACTTAACTATTTCTCAAGCTGAAATAGATAAAGTTTTTAGTGAACTACGGACCAAGCTATCTATTACTCCTGCCGAAAAAGTAACCACCAAAGAGCTTCCAAGCAAAATAGCTGCTGACGTTTCTACAAACAAAAACGTAGTTGCTTCTGTTTTGCAAGAAGTTAAAGAAGGTTTAAAGTCTCCCCGCGGGTGGGTAAGAAACTTTACCAAGCAGGGCAGAAAGTCTCCGCTTAATCCAGTTAATAGCCACGAATACAAAGCATTTAACTTGGTTGCCCTTTCTGCTGCTTCAGATAAGGCTGGCTACTCAGATCCACGATGGCTAACTGCCGACCAAGCAGAAAAAGCTTACGGAGCAAAACTTAAAGAAGGAGCAACTCCTACTTCCATAGCTGTTCCAACCCTGAAAAAGTATCAAACAGAAGACGGTGTCTCTAAAGAGAGCGTTCTTTTTGCTCCAGTTCAGGTTTACAACGCCGAGCAGTTCGATGGAATGCCAAAGTACAAAGAGCCAGAAACGGTCAAGTACACTCCAGCTGAGGCATTCCAAGTTATTTTAGACAGATTCAACAGAGCTGAAATTGAAAGAAAAGGTCGAGGCATTCCAGGGATCCTCGGTCTAAAGGTAGATGGATTTTCTATAAACCCGGACAACAAGAGACCTTTTAGAGGCCCCAATTATTCTAAAGACAGAGTAAAGCTTCCGCTTAGAGAGCAGTTTAAGAGCGACGAAGCTTGGATTCAAAGTTTGGCTCACGAACTAATTCACAGTACTGGTGTTGCGTTCAGACAAAATCGACCAGAAACCCAGCAAGCTGCCACTGACCGAACCCAGCGGGCTAAAGAGGAAGCTATCGCTGAGATGGCGTCTGCCATGTTAATTAAGATGTTTGGGCTAAATTACGACACCAAAAACTCTGCTGCTTACATAAAGGTTGAGGCTAGAGAAGGTCAATTTACTGATGAAGATCTCACGGACATTTCAATTAAGGCTCAGGCTGCCATTGACTACATGCTTGGAAACGACATTGACACTATGCCGAAGTGGGATCCAAGCCAAACTAAGCGTCCAAAAACTCCAACTGAATTAAGGAACACAGAGCTAACTCCGCTGGCTTCTAGCATTAACCCAGATACTAGTCAGGCTTCTATTGATTCACTAGATTTGGTAGAAGTTTCTTTGGATCAGGATGTCAGCAGTAGCGATCAAGCTAAGCAAAAAGTTTATGATGCCTTGGTTAAAAAGCTTGAGGAGTTAGGCAACAAAACAATTCCTTGGCGAAAAGGCTACAAAGATGGCTTTGAGTTTACTGGAGGAAGCGGACTTCCTAGGAATCCAGCTAGCAAGCGTTTGTACAGCGGGTTCAACTCTTTCTGGTTAAAAATTGCTGCAATGTCTGCAGATTATACCGATTCTAGATGGATGACCTATAAGCAGGCTCAGGACCTCGGTGGAAACGTCAGAAAAGGTGAAAAGGGTATTCCTATTTTAGTTCCGGTTAAATTCTTGGTAACTAAAGACAAAAAGGGCAACCCGATAGTAGACAAAGACGGAAAACCAGCTGGCTTTGCTAAACTATATTTCAAGACTGCTACTGTTTTTAACGTAGCTCAAATCGACGGACTAAACCTGCCGGATGACAAACCAACTACTGAAATGGCTCCTGTTGATGCGCAAGAGTTTATTCTTGGTAGGTACCTAAAGAGCATGGAAGCAAAAGGTCTCAAAGCTCCTAAGATTGACTATTCTTACGTAGGAAATTACTCTAACCACGACAGCTCGCCAAACTGGTCACCATTTGCTGATTCAATTACTTTGCCTTCCATGGCGCAGTTTAATTCTCCAGAAGAAGTTTTTGATACGCTAATGCACGAGCTGACTCACAGCACCGGCCACCCTAGCAGACTAGACAGAACTGAATTGCTAAGAAATTATGGCAATCCAGACGGTCAAGCAAGAGCTCAGGAAGAGCTTATTGCTGAGATGGGCTCCGCCATTCTGGGAGAGATGTTTGGTGTCAAGTACGATGTAGATAATACTCAGGCTTACATGCAAAGCTGGTTTAATGTCTTAAAGGGCGGCAATCCAGAAATACTTCAACTTTCCGCATCCAAAGCGCAACAAGCTGTAGACTATATGTTAGGAATGGATCTAGGAGACTGGAGTCCTTTAGAGGGCTACAACACCTACCTAGGCAAGCAAGGCCAAGAAGGAGATGAAGAATAATGGCTGAAGAATACAAGCCAAGACTAGACCTAGAAACTCTTGGCGGATATACCCAAGACGACCCGGAGTACTGGGTTCTACTAGCAAAAGTTGTCGGAAATCCAACAAATGAGATTGATGACGACACCGAAAAGCCCGCCGAATAAACACATCGTTTATTTATAGGGTAAAATTATTACGTCCTCTATCTGAAATAGGATCTGCTCAATGAATATTCTCCTAGGACGCAACGCTAATTTAGCTTTGTATGGAAATGACAGCTATGCTGTTGTCCTAAATACAGAAATTAACCTCATTGTAGCTTCGGGCTCTTCTCAGGGTTTGATGTCTTTCTCTGACTGGCAATCATCTGAAGAAACCCTGAATGATGGACAACTACGTCTTTGTGATTTAGCTTTAGACACTTACGAGTCCCAGGAATTTGCCGCTGACTCAGGTCGCAGAATGTATAGCATTCCTGATGGCGTTCAAAGAGAAGCAAAGAAAGCTTTAGAGTGGCGCAAAGAATATAAGCGTGGTGGAACTTCAGTTGGACTAAATACCGCTCGCACTCTGGCTCGAGGTGGTCAGATTGGTATCCAGAAGATTCGCCATATCGCAAAGTACTTTCCACGCCATGAGGTGGATAAGCAAGGCAAAGGTTGGGATCCAGGCGAAGATGGATATCCATCAAATGGAAAAATTGCCTGGGCACTTTGGGGTGGAGATGCTGCCAAGCGTTGGGCATCAGCAATTGTTGAGCGGGAAAATAAAAAAGAAAAACCTATGCGTGCCGCTGGATACGCAGACTCCTTTAAAGCCGCTTACGAACTAGAAGAAGGCTACGGCCCAGAATTTATGGCTCGGGTCCACATGGATGGCTCGGGCATCGACAGACTTTACAAAATTGAAGCAGATGGACAGACTTACGTTTGGGATGACAACATCTGGGACGACATGGGCGATGCCGATGCAAACGTTTGGAGATATGATTACGACCTAGACGAAGAGGGCACTCCCGACTGTACTCACGTTCTAATCGACGTAGACTCTGCCATGCTAATTGCTGCAAAGTTGGCTATGGACCCTTCTACAAAAATCACTATTTCAGAGATCGACGAAGAAGAGCAGCGTTTAGCGGAACTAGGTCTTCCAGAAGAAGACTGGGAACTGGTAGATAGGGTTATGGCTTTAGGCGGGGACCCCATGATTGCTGCTGGCACTGCCGCTGATCAAGATGGCGATGGAAAATTAGATCCAGAATTTCTCTCTGAAAAAGCTACTAAACAACCACGAAATGCAGACGGCGAGTTTGTAAAAGTTGGCAGTAGAACTGTAGTTGCTGGGGACAGGGCTCGCGGTTCTGGTGTTTTAGAGTCAATTGACTATGCCACTGGAAAAGTAAAAGTTCGTTTGGACAGCGGAAAGACTATTTCTGTTCCGGTTGAATACACTCAGGCCGAAAAAAATGTAGACGGTCCAATCATGGCCCCTGGTACTACAGCTCCAATTGATTTCAGTGGAATTCTAGGAGAGCCTAGAACTCCAAGAAATATGCCAAAGGCCCATCTGCCCGGAACTTTAAAGCCGATGACAAGTAAAGATCTTGGCGACCTAATTAATAATTACCCAAAGTATGTTGCTGACCTTCGTAACTCATACAAGCCTGTAAAAGCTGCCGGTGAAAAAGAGTCTGATGCTATCAACTCCCCCAAAGAGTCGGATGTACCTCCTAAGTATTTAGCTATTGTCTCCCCTGACGATGTTCAGGCTGTAATGGATTTAGTTGCTATTGTTCCTGCCTCAAAAACAAGCACAGAGCCAACTACATATAGACGCCAAGATAAAAAATGGGTTCCAGACCCTCAGGTTTTGAATGACCTAAAGTCTCCTGCTCCACCTCCCGTTGTCCAACTAGATAAGAATGTCCTAAACGATGTACTAATCGAAGTTGACAATGTCGAAGCGAGAGCACAGTCTGTAACTGCCGCTGTAATGAGAATTTGGTTCGCTGCCAGTGGCGATATTAATAAGGCAATTTTGGCAGCTGGAGGTCTGGATCGAAACCGCGGCAATGCGGAAGCTCTTCGCCGCTACTGGACTCGCGGTAAGGGAGCTGCAAAAATTCGTTGGGGCACTCCTGGCGACTGGACCCGTTGCGTTCGTCAACTTTCTAAGTACCTAGGCCCGCGTGCAAAGGGCTACTGTCAGCTTCGCCACAAGGAAGTTACTGGCGTCTACACTGGTAGCAAATACAATGTTGGCAATAAGCGGGGCCTAAAGTCTTCGGCTGGACTGAACTTCACTAGCGAAGAACAGTTTACAAAAGCAATGATTGAAAAAGCAGAACTCTCGGCTAAGTATGAAGAGATTAAGCAAAAAGTAGCGCTTATTGCCGCGGCTCCGCCAATTAAATCAGGAGCTAAGTTCTCTATCCCAATGCTGGTACCGGAAGAAGTAGAGTCTGGCGATGGCCGTAAGTTCAAAAAAGGCGCTATTGCCGTTCGTGACTTGCCAGTTCCACTGCTTTGGCAGATTAAGACTGGTGCTGGACATGATGGCTCAGTTGTAGTTGGTCGCATTGATTACATCGAGCGTATCGAAGGCGGTATGGGTAATGCCTATGGAGTTTTTGATACAGGACCTTACGGCAAGGAGGCCGAACGACTAGTTCGTCATGGGTTCTTGCGCGGTGTATCTGTAGATCTAGATCAGTTTGAGGCCAAAGAAGAAAAGAAGCCAAAAGAAGAAATGGCTGAAGATGACGCCCAAGAAATTGGCAAAGACAAACTAACCATAAATAAGGCACGCATCATGGCTGCTACAATTGTAGCTAAGCCAGCATTCCAAGAATGCTCTATCGTGCTGCAAAACGAAGGGGATCAGGAGGAAAACGTGACCCCAGAAGACGGAATCTATGAGGAATCATTAGAGGATTTCTCTGACGTTGAGCCGATCGTAGCATCGGGCTTTTTAAAATCAGAAATCCCAATGACTCCACCAGCTGAATGGTTTAAAAACCCAGAGCTAGCTGGTCCAACCCCACTAACTGTAGATGAGGATGGCCGAGTATATGGTCACATCGCTGCTTGGAATGTGAACCACATTGGTCTGCCACGTGCGACCAAGCCACCTCGCTCTCGCAGTAAATATGCTTACTTTCACACCGGCGTAATTCGCACTGCAGCTGGAACCGATGTTCCAGTCGGTCAACTTACTCTTGCTGGCGGACACGCTCCTCTAAATGCCGATGCTGCATCTGCTGCTAGACACTACGATGACACCGCATCTGCTGTAGCCGATATCCACGTTGGCGAAGACAAGTACGGAATTTGGTGTGCAGGATCTCTTCGCCCACAGTTAGACGAGATGCAGATTCGTGCACTTCGTGCTTCTGCTCCTTCTGGTGACTGGAGACCAATTAATGGTTCTCTCGAGCTTGTAGCTATCTGCCAAGTAAACGTTCCAGGATTCCCAACTGCTCGTGCCATGATTGCTTCGGGCAAGGTTCTAGCTCTAGTTGCAGCTGGTGCAAGCTACTTAGCAATGATTAAGTGCTCTGGTGCTGCATGCTCACTAAACACAAAGGCAAAAATGCTAGGGGAGCTTGCTTCAACTGCTCCAGACCTAAAGTCTAGGGTTAAAGATGCAAAGAAGAGAATGCGCGAAGCCAATCTTCAATCTCTAACTGCAAGCGCAGAAAAGATGCGCGAAAAGGCAGCACTAACTGCAGCTCTTGCAGCTATGGCAAGCATTTCTCAGGAAGAGCGCGAAGCTCTTGCTAAGGAAGGCAAAGCAATGCCAGATGGTGCATACCCAATTCGCAACGTTGAAGATCTTAAGAATGCAATTCAAGCTTATGGTCGGTCAAAGGCATCAGAGCGCCGTGCAGTTCGCAAGCACATTATGAAGCGTGCCCGTCAGCTAAATCAGTCAAAACTAATTCCAGATAACTGGAAAGAAATGGCTACGGCAGAGCTCGAAAGAAAAGCTTTCACTATGAGAAAGTCGGCAACAGCTGCAGCAAAGGCGGTGGTGGCTGCCGGCCCAAAAGTAGAAGAGATCTCGGACGAGGAGCTTAAAAAGCTTCGCGAAGCAAAAAAAGAAGCTGACAAGCAAACCGAAGAAGAGATCAAAGCTGCCGAAGAAGTAAAAGCTAACAAGGGAAAGCCAGTCGAAAGAGATGAAGACGGCAGACCTAAATATATCTCTGGAGTAAACCAACCTAGAGATGCCAAGGGTAAGTATCGTAAAGTTTTAGCTCGTTTAAAGCAAGATTTAGGCGTAGCTGGTCTAGCAAAAGCGCTGGAAAAAGTTGAAGAAGCTGAAAATCTAGACTTTGCTGGTGACTATGCAAAATCAGCCAAAGCCAGCAGTGAGCTTTTGGACATGATTGACAGAATTGATACTAAAGCCTTAAACCCAAAATCTTTGGAGAACGTCCGTTTAAGCGCCGCCGAGCTTGGCAAAACTATTGCCAATCTGCCGCTCCCATTCGGAAAAGAATCTTCAAAGCTTAGATTTAGCGATCTACCAGTTGGACTCAAAGATCTCATTGAGCAGATGATCACCAGAGTCGAAGCAAAGATCGGTAAAAAGGACGCAGACATTGCCACCCAAAGCCTGCGTTCTTACATGTCCGGAGCAGACGTTTACTCTCAGGGTGAGATTCAATCTGAGATGAGCAAGCTACTCCGACTCCTTACCTAAAAAATAAGGTAAAATTATCCCTAGGTGGAGCGCCTTGCGCCTCGTTGCGTTTAGTCCCTCTGCCTTGACTGAAAAAGGACGTAAATTCGTCCACTACTAACTGGCCTAGGAGGTACAGTGTACGACCAAATTAAAACTCAGCTAGATGCAATCTCTGAGCTTAGCGACGAACAGCTCGCCGAGCTACAGTCAGAGATCATCACTCAGTTTGAAGCGGTTGAAGCTGAAGATCCAACTTCCGAGTCAGTTGATGCTATGACGTCGCTTGCTGATTCCATTGACATTGTTCGTGGCGAGCTATCTCGCCGCGAGGCTCTAGCAGCAGAACTTGCTGCAAAAGCAGCTGAAGCTACTGCTCGTGTCAAGGGTGTAGCAGACGACAATGGAGAGGAAATGGCTATGACCGAAGACGAGCCTATGGACAAAGAAGCCGAAGCTCCAGTTGCCGAAGAGGCACCTGAGGCAGAAGCTCCAGAGTCTGAAGAGCCAACCGAAGTAGAAACCGAAGAAGAAAAGAAAGAGGAAGAAATGTCTGTAGATGAAAACATCACAGCTTCCGCTTCTGAGGAGTCAACTACTGAAGCTGTAACTGAAGCAGCTCCAGAGGCATCGGTCGTAGAGGCAGAGTTCTCAGCAGGTGAAACTGTAGAGGCTACGAGCACCGAGACCGTTGCAGAGACTCCAGTCGAGGCAGAAGCATCAGTCGAAGAGACTGCTGTAGAAGCCGAGGCCGCCGCAGAAGCATCAACCGATCAAGAAGACGGTTCTGAACTATCAACCACAAACGAAGAGGCCGCAGAGCTTTCTTCAACAGAAACTATCGAAACATCAACCGCTCTTGTAGAAGAGCAGAAGGAGCAGGCAGTGACCGCTGCAGCTGAACAGCCTTTCGAGGCACCAGCCGACCGTCAGCCTGTAGTTCAGGTTACCGAGGTGCCAGTAGCAATTACTGCTGGTGCTGACATCCCTGGTTACAGCGCGGGAAGCTCAGTAAAAGACATGGCTGAGGTTTCTCAGCTATTCGAGAAGAGACTACACTCTCTTCGCCGCGTAAATGGTGGAGATGGAGAGCAGCACATTGTTGCATCTTTCTCAACCCAGTACCCAGAGGACCGTTTCCTCGGTACCGACCCACTAGAGAACGCCGCTAAGATTGAGGGTGTTGTAGGCCGCGATGCACTTGTTGCTTCCGGTGGACACGCAGCCCCAGTCGAGGTCAAGTACGACATCTTTGCTCAGGGTTCAACCACTGCTCGTCCAGTGCGCGATGCTCTACCAAAGTTCCAGGCTGACCGCGGTGGTGTTCGTTTCGTAACTCCTCCAAGCTTTGCAGCTGGTACCTACGCTAACGCAGTTGGCGTTTGGACCGCAGCGAATGACTCGGCAGAAACCCCATCCCCAGCAAGCAAGACCTCGCTGACTGTATCAGCTGCTGCAGAGCAGACCGCTGTAACTGACGCTGTAACCCTACAGCTACAGTTCGGTAACCTCATGACTCGTGCTTACCCAGAGTTGATTGCTCGCCACAACGAGCTAGCTCTAGTGCAGCACGCACGTGAGGCAGAGCAGGACTTGCTAAGCAAGATTTCTGCTGGTTCAACTGCTGTTACTTCCGGAACCCTTCTAGGTTTTGGTCGTGACTTCCTAGTTACCGTTCGCAAGGCAGCTGCTGCTTACCGCTCACGTCACCGTCTAGACGTCAACACCCGCTTGAAGGCATTTATTCCTTCATGGGTTGCTGATGCAATGGCAGCTGACTTGGCTGTAGCAATGCCTGGTGATGGCACTCTAAATGTAAGCCGCGGCGAGATCGAGGGCTACCTTGCTTCTCTAAACGTTGACATGGTTGCAACTCCAGATGCAACTGTATTCGGCTCACAGGGCGCTACTGGCCTACTAGAGTTCCCAGACAGCTTCGTCTGGTATCTATTCGCCGAGGGAACATTCTTGTTCCTAGACGGTGGAACTCTAGACCTAGGTATCATCCGCGACTCCTCGCTAGTTGGAACCAACGACTACAAGATGTTCGTTGAGACCTTCGAGGGTATCGCCAAGGTAGGTATCGAGTCTCTAGCAATCACCCAGACTGTTAACGTCAACGGTGTAGCTGCTGCTCTACGCGACACCACTGGTGGCGCAACTGCAGCTGCTATCGAGCTCTAAACCATAACTAAATAGGGTTGGCTCCCGGGGCTTCGGCCCCGGGGGCATCCCACAAAAACTTTCAAGTTAGGATAAAAATGGCTTTTCCAAATAACGGCGTAGTAGAGGCTCCAAAAATTGAGCCCTCCGCCTTTGGTCTACTTGCTGTAGTCAAGCCAGAAAACTCAGCCGATGAGGACCGCTGGATTAGAGGATTTTCCCAGGAGTGGGAAACAGAAGTAAGTAACCTAGTAAACTTTGACGACACCGACAGCACTGTAGAAGTTGTTGGCACTAGGGCTACCCCAAAGAGACACAATCGGATTAAGCCTTTCTTTATTGAAGCAACTGAAGATGTCTCTACTTTAGGATTTTTAGGTATTGATCGAATTGCTCGACTTACAAGACAAATTGAAGCTGGTTCCCAGAAGGCTATCGAGCAGGAACTTTGGGATGGGGCAATCCGTAAAGGAGAGTCTCACGACAACCTAGCACTTTCTGATGCTGCTGCAACTATTCTTGGTAGCGGAACTGCTTATGCCCCTAAGCGTGCACTTGCTATTTTGGAGCAGGGCATTGCAGAAGCTTCTCAGTTCGGCGAGCAGGGCATCATTCACATGACTCGCGACGTTGCTGCTCTTCTTTCGAGCAACTCAAACATGCTTTTCCACAACAAAGGCAAAGACCACCTACAAACTTTTGGTGGTACTCCAGTAGTTGTTGGTAACGGATACTCAGGTACAGGACCTGATGGAGCAACTGGTGCAACTGCATCAATCTCCAACAAATGGATTTACGCAACCGGCCTTGTCAGAACTTACGTCGGCAATGTCGATGTCGTAAACGACAATCTAAGCCAGGCTTATGACGTGTCGGGAAACGCAAATGACATGAGACTCAAAGCAATCCGCCCAGCTGCGGTTTACTTTGACACATCCATCCACCTCGCTGTCAGAGTTGATCTGACTGCTTAATCAAGAAACTAAGGAGAATAGCTAGATGGCTACTCAAGAATATGCAGCCAGCATTCAGGGTGTGTCAATCCGTGTCACCCGCCTAGATGCTGCTGGTAACCTAATGGGCGGATCTGGTAATTCATATACCACTTCTGCCTTCATGAGGGTTTCGTTTACTCCAGAATATGAGGAAGGCGACGAAATCACTGAGAAGGGTGCCAACGGTGTTGTATGTGTTACATACAAGGCCCCAGACACTCTAAAGCGTATCACCATGGAGCTCGCTATTTGTGAGCCAGATCCAGAGCTTTCTGCTTTGATCTCCGGTGGTCTGCTTCTTCGCAAAAACCTAGGAACTGCCGGTGAACCAGACAACAAGTCAATTGGTTGGGCTGCTCCAGGTGTTGGCGACGACCCAGCCGGAAACGGTGTTGCTCTAGAAGTATGGTCCCACGCAATTAAGAATGGTAAGAAGGCTTCAGTTCTGCCTTACTTCCACTGGATTTTCCCATTCGTAAAGATGCGTCAATCTGGCGACCGTGTTATCGAAAACGGCCTAATGGCAAACACTTTCGAAGGCTACGGTCTAGGAAACCCTGCATTCCAGGCTGGTCCTGATGGCCGCTGGGAGTTCCCGGTTGCTGCAGAGCGTCCATACGCCTATGCACGTTCAGACTGGGCTCCAACCGGTCTAAATGGATTCTACACTTGGACTGATGGATCTGGACAGGTCTACTTCACTTCCGCTACAGCAACTGACCCAAGCACCGTTAACGTTGTTAGCGCTGCTGCTACCCTCGCTAACACTCTTGCAACTCTAACCTTCAGCGCTGCTCCAAGCATTGCTGTTGGAGATGAGATCAAGGTCGAGAACGTTAACCCAGTACTTAACGGAACATATGAAGTTGCTTCAATTTCTGGTAATACTGTTAGCTACACTGATGCTTCGGTTGCTGCCGACATCAGCTCTTTCAACGTATCCCGTAACGCTAAGGTAACTGTTGTTAACAGTGCAAGCGAGACTCCAACCTACACAGCTGTAACTAGCTTGCCTGCAGGTGGAGCTACTTACAACGTTCCTGGAAACATTGACTACAACGCTGACAGTGCAATTGATAACATCATTGCATCAGACGAAAACCCTAGCTAATCACTAGAACGAACGGGTGGTGGCTCTAGAAACTGACTAGGGCTACCACCCGTTAAAATTATCTAAGAGGTAAAATATGACCAGCAACCTATGGATTCTCCCCGAGGAAATGGGAGACTACTCGTATACTGAATATACCGCCGAGGCGGCTCAGGTTGCGTCCAACCTGCTCTGGGCTATGTCCGGGCGTAAATATACAGGAGAGACAATTGTCACCGAGCGTTACACCTGCACCCTTAGGAATAATCGAATGGGGCCTTCCGATCGTACTAACAGTCCTGTACTATTCGGTGGTGATGTATACAATATTCCGTCCGGCGATTATGACGAATATTCTGAGTTGGTCTCTGATGGCCTCTCCCCTGACGCGAGAATCAAACTCCGCGGGCGTCCAGTAACTAGGATATATACCCTTAGAAACAAAAATGGGCAAGTGCTAGATCCATCTAGCTATTACTTGGTAGACCACTCAACTTTGCATATCAAAGCCGGAACCCCTTGGACCCCTTGCAATATCGAGATTACATATGCCTATGGCGTACCAGTCCCAACTGCCGGAAAAATGGCAGCCCGTAAGTTGGCTATTGAATTTGCCAGACTCTGGGCAGGGGACGATACTTGTGAGCTACCTCAGCGTGTAACTTCGGTTTCACGTCAGGGCGTCTCCTATACCATACTCGACAACCAAGAGTTTATCGATGAGCTTCGCACTGGTCTCTATGAGATTGATCTATTCCTAAAGACCGTGAACCCAGACAATGCTCGTCGTAAATCAAAAGTATTCTCCGTAGACACTCCACGGGCTCGCAGATATAGCCCTAAACCGCTAAAACTTGTAGAAGATGGAGACTTTGACTTGGTCTTGTCTACCCTTGACGGTTCAATTAGTTGGACATCTGAGGATAGCGGCACAGATTTAAGTAATTTCTTTCCTCAAAATTCAGATTGGACGCCAAAAGTAATTCTTAGAAATTATGGAGAAACTTCTTCTGTAACACTAGACAGCGAAAGCATTACTTTAAACTATGCAGATGAAATTTTAGATTTCACTATTCCTTACGCCAAGGCATATTCGGCGCTTGGAATGGTGGACCCAGGAACCTGGACACTTTATGCCTCTCAAACCGAGGATGGCGTAGAGAGCCTGGTCGAACTTGCATCTGGAAACCTCCAGATCAAGATGTACTAAGAAAGAAGGAAATATGTTTATCCAAACTAACTTCCGTGCCCAGGACATGCTGGGTGTTGCGAAGCCTAAACCAAAGAAGGCTGCTCCTGCTCCACGTGTTACCGCTCCAGCTCCAAAGCCAGAGCCAGTAGTAGAGCCAGTAGTAGAAGTTAAGGCAGAGGAAACCTCCACCGAGGAGTAGCCAATGCCAAGTCAAGAATTAGATCTAACTGGTGTCTCTGAGGATGCGGTAAATCTCAGAGACATGATGCAGGGTGTCCTGGAGAGGGTGCAGTCTGTTTTTCAGTCGTACAACGTGGAGTTGCCAGCACGCCGTTATTGGACTATGGCAGAACCAGCAGTCGACTGCGAACAGTTAGTTGTCTATTTCCAGCAAATGTATTTAGGTGCTCCAGGAGCCGAGCTAGGCGAGCCGCAGCGTTGCCACGTTCCTAGGAGTGCTACTATTGGTATATCAATTTCTAGAATTACTCCAATTGTTAGTCAAAATGGAAGACCTCCATCACCAGAAGCTATAGAGGCAGCTTCCGAAGTCATGGCAATTGATTCGTGGGTGTTAATGTCATCAATTAACTCTCTTGATCAGTGGGATGAAACTGGATTCGGTGTTGGAGTAATTGCAACTCTCAATGTGGGGTCCCCCGAGGGAGGATTCCAAACTACAAATCTAACTATAACTATGGCGGTCCCATAAAATGTATGGACTGCCCGATAGCGTAGCTGGCTACTATGCCAAAAGATATGCAAGGTCATTTAGAAACACCCGTAGAGGTGGAGCTGGAAGAGCTTCTTTCCCAATATCTTTTGGACTATCAAAAGTAATTATTTACAAGCCTGTCACAAAGATGATCCTAACCACCCCTGCCGGTAAGCTTTGGAAAGCTCTAGAGCTTAGAGGGCAAGCAATAGTTAGGGATGCAAAAAAGCAAGTTGGAGTAAAAACCGGAGCCCTGAGAAACTCTATTCACATGAGGCACTTGGGGAATGCTGGTGGTCAATACCTGTGGATAGGGGCAAAAAAGTCTTACGCATATGCTCACCACGAGGGGACTAGGCCGCACACAATTACACCAAAAGAAAAGCCAATTTTAGTTTTTAGATCTGGTAGCAAAATAGTTCGTACTCCTATTGTTGAGCACCCTGGAACTAGGCCTAACCGATATCTGACCACGCCAATGAGAAAACACCTCATTCGGCCTATTGTAATTAGATAGTCCAAATAAGACAGACTCCCCCTCGGGTACAATAGTAGTGCTGGAAAATCCAGTAAAGACACTATTTATAAAGGACACAATAAACATGAGTAGATATAAGGACTTTGGCTCTGGCGCTAGCGTTGGAGATAAAGAGGCTATTGTATTTAAAATCCACGGCGAGGAATTTACCTGCATTCCTGTACTTCAAGGAAAAGTTTTGATGGATATGGTTACTAAGTCTCAATCCGAGAGCTCCGTAGAGGCTCTAAGCGTTATTAGCACATTTTTCTCCAAGATTTTAGTTGATGAAAGCCTTGAGAGATTCAATGCTCTGTTGGAAGACAAAGAGCGAATTGTAACCATGGAAACACTGGGAGAAATTATTGCGTGGCTGGTTGAGGAGTACTCCGGACGCCCAAATCAGCAGCCAGAAGTCTCCTAACCTGGGCGGATGACCTCTGGCCATACGTAAACGGTAAGGCCCTTGCTAACGGATTGAGATTACTAGAAATGGAGGCATCTGAAATGACTGATGTTATCCATTATCTGTTTGAGACAGATTCTAGATATAGTTCTGCCGAAGAAGCAGAAGCTGTAAGTTCTTTGCGTACTCAGCTATATAAAACTTACAACAAGACCTATAGATATGCAGTTTCTTCTTCATCTAAGCAGTCTGGCAGATCTTACATACCTAAAAACGCATCAAACGATTTTGACTTTGATGATCCGTTATTTACAAACAAAGAAACAAAACCATACATTCCTCCGACGGAGTTTGACCCAGATTCGTTTATGCCTTTTGGCTCTGACGTAGGCGCTCCATTAGGTTAGGGAGGTGAAATAAATGGCAGTAGTTGGCGAAGCTAATATTATCGTAAAAGCCATTACGACAGGCTTTGACGCGCAGCTAAGACGTCAGCTACAGGCCATGGCTGGAAGCATTGATGGATCCGGAAGACGTACTGGAGAAAGTTTAGGTAAAGCTTTTTCTAGGGGGTTCACTACTGGTTCCGGCAATGTTTTCCAAAGAGTAGCCACTGGACTTAAAACTATGTATCCAGAGGCTCAGCAAGCGGCTGAACAATTTAAATCCCTAGTTCGAACAAGCTATACCCTTGGCACTGGTCTAACTGCACTGCTTGGTGGTGTCAGTGCATTGATTGGTGGATTAGTTACCTTAGTGGCTGCGGTGGGCAGAGCCTTACCGGCTGTAGCTGGGCTTGCTTCTGCCTTTTTACAGTTACGTCTGTCATTTGCTTTTGCTAGTTTTGCTTTAGGGGGCATAAGCCAAGCGGTTAGTGCTGCAACTAAACAAACTGGCGGCCTGGGTAAATCTATAAAAGAGCTACGAGAAGAGTTTCAACAGCTACAATTTCAGGCAGAAGAGGCAGCGCTTTCTGAATCTAGAGCAGCTCTTAATCTAGAAAATGCCCTTGAAAACCTAAGACGTACCGCGGACCTCCCACCTAATTCGGCTGCAAGACGCGACGCTCAGCTGACATATGAAGAAGCTGAGCTTGCTTACAGACGAGCAAAAGATAGAACTAAAGACTTAAACGAGGAAGTAGCTAAGGGCCCCGAAGCTTTAGCTCAGGGGGCAGGCGGCGACCCATATGCTGGCTTAACTAAATCTCAAGAAAAGTTTGCTAGATATTTGGTTGGTCTCAGGCCAAAGCTGGACATCTTAAAAGAAAAAGTTGCTTCTGGATTTCTACCAGTTCTTCAGACCCAAATTGAAAAACTTGTATCTTTCTACTTCCCGAGTTTAGAAGCAGCTTTTGACAAAATAGGAGATGCTCTAGGTAAAGGCGCAATTAATTTCACTGACAACTTCTTAACTGATAGCGCCAAAGCAGAAGTAGAAACATTCTTTAAAAACCTAGAAGAAAATATTCCTTTAATTGGAGAAATCTTAGGGGAACTAGGAGAGGTTCTACTTAAAGTTTTCAATGATGCCGATGGTATTGGTACTCAGTTCCTAACTTTTGTTAGGGACACTTTAGTTGAGTGGAACACTTATCTCGATGAGTTTGGATTAGAGTCTGTATTTGGTGATGCTTATGCTACTGGCACCAGAATTTTTGGGATTATTGGAAACATCATAAATGGTCTTGGTGACTTCTTTACTGTTCTAAATGACAGTGGTGCCATTGATTCAATTCTTGACTACTTTGAAAAAATTACAGGCGGGTTTGCTAGCCTAATTGACGAAAACGGAAACGTTTCTGCGAATGGCCGCGAGCTAGGTCAAACTTTTAAAGGTTTGGCAGATAACTTTGGTCCCGTTGTAGACTTTTTAGGCCAGGTCGTGGAGTCTTTCCTAAAGCTAGGAGCTAATCCAGCGATTGGTGAATTCTTTGAAAAACTGGCTAGCGAAGAAAATCAGTCTAACTGGGACAGTATTTTTCAGTCATTTGCAGATGCTGCTCCTGCTTTAGGGGACTTAATTGTCAGTCTAGGAGAGCTGTTCGCTGCATTTGCTGACGAAGGTGCTCCAACAGTATTCTTCGAAACTCTTAATTCTTTTGTTGCACCTCTAGCAGACTTCTTTGGTAGCGATCTTGTCAAACCATTCTTGGATGATATTGCCCGCGTATTTGCATTCTTTACCGCAATTGGTTTTGCATTAGATTTAATAAAACAAGGATTTTTAATTGTCGTCGGCACAGTCATAAACATATTGGTTACAGTTGGAAGCATTTACTTTGCATTTAAAAAAGTTGGAGATTTTATAGCTCTAATTGCTCCAAGGTTTGCAGCAGCTATTGCTGGAGTCTTTGCCACCATAGGTAGATTTGGCGGCATCCTGCTTAGATTCCTTGGGGGTCCATGGGGTCTTGTAATTGGACTTCTAATCACTGGACTGCAAATGTTCTTTACACAGACAGAAGTTGGAAAACAAATATGGCAAGGATTTGTTGACTTCATAACCGGAGCTTGGAATGGATTCTTAGATGTTCTAAGTGGTATAGGCAGCTTCTTCTCGGATTTGTTTACCGACCCGGGCCGTACTCTTGTTCGAGTTTGGGCCAACATAATGAATTTCTTAATTGCTAAAGCAGAAGGATTCATTAATGGCTTTATTAATGGAATTAATGGCTTATTTGGTGGTCTTAGAGACTTTGGTAATCTGCTCACTAAAGCTCTTGGAATCAATGTAAGTTTCCAGCCGATCTCTCAGGTAAGGCTGGCTCGTGTCCCGCAGCTGGCTGCCGGTGGTGTTGTCATGCCTTCTCGTGGCGGAACTTTGGCTCAGATTGCCGAAGCTGGTAGACCAGAGCGTGTGGAACCACTAGATGCAAACGGCCTATCTAAGAGAGATTATGCAATGATTGGTGCTCTACGAGGCGCTGGCGGTGGCATTAACATTACTGTCAACCCCTCTCCAGGTATGGATGAGCGAGAACTAGCTGCACTAGTTTCTAGACGCATAGCATTTGAAATTAAGAGGGGTACGGTCTAATGCCTGAATATTATGATCAAGTAACTGGTGCAGTAAATCAGGGCGATGAAAACAAAATTGTACGAAAGTCCCTTACCCCACTTCCAGAACCTTACCTCTCTGGCCTTAAATTAAATGCTGATGTTGAAATCAACGGGCTTACTCTAAACACAATTGATGCAAATAATGTTGTTTGGGTTGTGACAGAAATAGATGGTTGGTGGAATCTTCCAGAATCAGAATTACCGGATCTGCCTCGAGGTTGGGGCGACGGTTCTTATGATGCCGTAGGCCGCTGGGCGAATCGTTTAATAACTTTGAATGGATCCTTTTTGCCTCAGTCTCCCGAGGATGCCCCTGCCGCTAGAAATGCTCTTATTGAGGCAATTAGTCTCATCAAAACGGGCGGCTGGCTAATCGTTTATGAGGACGGCACCAACGAAAACGGTAGGGCTGCTTACGTTAGACTTAGCGGCGTCCCTCAAATCACAAGCGTCAATGCTCGTGGTCGCCATGATTTTTCGATTGGCCTAAAAGCTGTTGATCCAATTAAATACGAATACGTAGATGGAAATTATGACGGCTACAACTACACCACAATAACGGCGTCTGGTGGAGGAACTGGCCAAGCAAATGTTATAAACACTGGAAACGTAGCAGTTCCAGTAATTATAGAGCTTTCTAAAGCATTCACTGTTGCAGCTAACACGACTCCTACTATCACCAACACTGAGAATGACCAGTCAATAACTATTGTTGCTGGTACCGGAGCAAGTACAAGACTTGAGATAGACACGTACAACCGCGAGGTCTTGGCCGTAGAGTATAACTATGCAAACATAGCTAATGCTGTTGGCAATGGTACAAATGTTGTCTACACAACGTCTACTGCCAGCGGAGCCGCTGAAGGAGCCCTTGTTTCTGTTACCGGAATCACTCCTTCTTCGTTAGATGTAATAGATGCAGAAGTAATAGCAACTTCCGGAAATACCTTCACTGTGGCCAGCACTGTTACAGCGTCTTACGTGAGTGGCGGCCAGTCAGCAGTACTCCTAAACACTGCCAACGCTAGAGAAAAAGCTTCAGTTTTAATTGATTGGATATATCTAGAGCCTGGAACTAACACCATAACTGTTTCTGCTTTTCCCGCCGGAGCTACTTGCACCATCTACTACAGGTCTGGCTGGATTGGCTAGCTGCTAAAATAGAGTAAAGACAACTAAGGACAAAAATGCCAGTAACTACTTCACCAGACAATCAGTCTGTGAACTACCGCTATTTTGTCTGCGACCTTATGACCAATCAGCTTTTGGCGGAAATACCGTTTAGAAGTGTCTCTTATTCCAGGTCCCTTACTGAAGCCGGGACTTTTACCGGCGACATTGCAGTTACTCCAGATACTTACAACTTGAACGTCTATGAAAATACTCTGCCGGCAAAAACAGCTTTATATGTTGTTAGAGATGGAATTTGCGTTTGGGGCGGCATTATTTGGTCTAGAACTTATAGCTTGGTCGACAAAATTGTTTCTGTGTCGGCAGCTGAATTTACAAGTTATCTTTCTCACAGAATTGTTTGGAAGACTTGGAATAGTTCCTATGAAGCAACTGGAGAAATCTCCGGAACTACCCTAACGGCAACCCTTACAGGTGGTCAGTACAACTTTACTGTCGGGGAACCTGTTTATATTTCCTGGACTGGAGACTACGCACTCTATAGTGGATACTTCCCGGTTCTGACCGCTTCTACAAATGGACAAGGTAAGTCTGTAATTACTGTAGAAGCTAAGTACACAGATGCTGCTACTGGCACTGATAAGACAATTCCGCAAATTCCAATGGGCCCAGAAAACCCAATCACAATTCAAACTCGTCAAGATACTTATCAATATGCTCAAGATCTACTTCGCGAGCTTGAGACGGATTTGTTTGATTTTGATTTTGCCAATGACGCAATCAGACCAGGAATAACTCTTTTCAATGAAGTAGCTTCAGTTTCTAGGTCATCAAATGTGGCCACTATCGTCAGCACAAAAAAACACGAACTAGTTCCCGGCCAAAAAGTAGTTATATCTGATATACAAGCAGACTCTAGTTTTGATAATGAAGAAGCAGTTGTTCTTGCTGTAGTCGATGACTACACTTTTACTTATTCAAATACTGGAAACAACGTTTCTAGCACTAATGAGTCTGATTACTCGGTTACAGTTTCTAGCTTTAAGCGAAATGGAAATATTGCTACCTACGAAACGACCACAAATCATCCATTTGAAGAAAATGACATTGTTTACATAGAAAATGTTAGCCAGACATTTGATGGCTACTACAGAATTTACGAGGATCCAGATAATCCTTCTTCCAATACTGAATTTAAGATTGTACAAGTTGGAACAAACATAGCTAAAAGCTACACCGAACTTAGCCCGCAAGCCATCACTGGGATATCTGGAAATGGTACCTCTATAACTATTAGTTTTGCGGAAAATGATTTTGCAGCCGGGCAGGTAATTAAAGTTTCTTCTGTCAATCCTTCTGCCTACAACGGAACTTACACAATTATTACTGCAGACAATGACTCTATAACCGTTGGTGGAACAACTACTGCTCCGTATGTGTCTGGCGGAACTGTAGGAACAGTCTTCACTGCAACTGCAAGACGTAGGGCTTCTGTTACGTATGGAACTTATGGAGAGTTTTCTACTCTAGGCGATATTGGGTTAGATCTAAGCTACAACGATGAATTTAGTTCTAATCGAGAAGCTAATCCAATCATTAGAGGTTTTGAGTTAAAAACTGTAGCTGAGATTTTTGAAGAGTACTCCACTAAACCCACCGGCTTTGAGTACCGAGTTGATTGCGAATACGATCAAGCCACTAACAGCTTTAAAAAATATTTTAAATTTTTACCTTTAATTCCTGCTAGCTTGACTGATTACTTGGAAGAGCAAGGAAGTGGCTACTCTGGCCCAATTCCAGCAAGTGCTTATGGGGCTAATAGCTTAATTTTTGAGTTTCCGGGGAACATACTCGAGGCTCAATTTGAGGAAAATGCTGAAGAGTCTGCCACCAGATTTTTTGTTCAAGGAAGAGATGAAAGACTTTCTTCCGACGCAAGCCAGCCATATTCTGCGGCCTCTAATCATAAACTACTGAGGCAGGGTTGGCCCATTTTGGATCAGTCGGAAGATTTAGATTCTGCAGATGAAACTGTTTTGTGGAAGCAAGCTTCTAGACTTTTAGAGGAGTCAGTTCCACCAATTAGTACATTCACTATTTCAGTAAATGGTTCTGCTAATCCTAAGCTTGGAACTTATAATCCGGGAGACTGGTGCTCAGTAAAATTAAATGATGATTTTGTTGCTCTGCGGGCAGACAGCTACTTGGAGCAAGACTATGGAACGGACGCGGGAGTGCTAGTTAGAAAAATAGTTTCTTACTCTGTCTCAATTCCAGACTCGCCTAGCTACCCTGAAGAAGTTTCTTTAGAGCTAATTACAGAACCATCTGTACCAATATCTGGAGTGACAATTATAGACGGAAAGGCTTTCAATGGGAATTAGAAGACGTAGGAGAAAACTTACGACTCTAATGAGTCGTTTAGATCAACGCGTGAAAGCCGTAGAACTTAGGCCAGTTAGTTTTCTAACTTCCGATCAAGTTGCTGCAGCTGTGGAAGCTGGAGAAGCCGTAGAGGTCCCCGAATCCGTAGTAAGTGCTAATGCTCCTTTCCAGTGGAGAAGAATAGAGGATGCATGGTTGTATCCAAAAGCTCTAACTGGATTAGCGGAAGACAGAGTAGAAATATATTCTCAGTCTGATTTAGATTTGGCAGTTGGTAATAGACTTCATGTTTCAGGGATCCACTGGGCGTCCAACCTTGAAGTAGACTCAACTGGAGATAACTTTACAGTAAAAGAAGTAGATACTCCACCCTGGACAGGCAGAAGCTACAGACATGATCCTACCCAGGATCAGCTGGCTGGCGTCACTATTACCAACACGTATTCCTATAAGCCTGATACCCAGGCTCCTACGACGTGGGCCAGTAGAAGAAGGTTTCAAACAAGAAGACTGGTAAATTATTTTTCAATAACCGGCACTACAGTCACTTTAACAATGAACGCTGTCCATCATTTTAAAGCTGATGACATTATTTTTGTTGACATATTTAACGAAGATTCTAGAGCTTACGGTCTTGATGGGCTTTTTAGAATTGATTCTGTTACAGATACAACAATTGTTTATACGTTGGCTGCTGGTGTCGTAACGCCTACTGGCAACGTTACCCCTGACGATCCAGTCTATGTTTTTCCAGTAGCAAGAAAGTATGCTGCTGTAGGATCTACATGGGCAGATAGTACTACAGACAAAATTTATTTTTGGGACGGCATCCGTTGGGTAGATTCATCCGCAGCTTCATTGCCTGGTGATGGTGACCCACCAAATCCCCCAACAGCATTTAATCTTACAGAAACACCAAAAGTTGCTGGGGCTGATTATCAAGCTTATTCAGAAATTGTAGCTACATGGACTCCACCAACAACCAGTGAATCTGGTGATCCCATAACTGACCTACTTGGTTATAGATTTAATTGGAGAGAAAGTACCTCTGCTCCGTGGGGTCCAGATGTGGATTTTGATGATCCAACACTGACTACCTTTACTTTTGGGCCGTCATATAAATTTTTGCCTGGCAACACTTACTACTTTAAATTATTTGCTTATGATTCTGGCAGGCAGCTATCTAACGCGGTAACTGATAGCATTACAACCACACAAAAAACAGGTGATCACACTAACTACCAGCCAACTGATCCGGTAGCCACCAGCAGGCTAGGCACCATAACAGTTACTTGGGATGGAAATCTAAAGACTGGCCCTAGTACAACTATTGCGGCTCAGGCTGACATTGTTGTAATGAAAATCTATCTTTCAACGACTCCTGGATTTACCCCTGGGCCAGCGAACCTAGCTTTAAGTACTAGAGTCTTTGGGGCTGATGGTGGATTTGATGTCCTTACTGACTTAAATTACAACACTTCCTATTACATCAGAATATCGTTGGTAGATACCTCCGGCGTAGAGGGTCAATACTCCGAGCAAGTTACTGCTCAAGTGACTCCGCTAGTGGATACGGACATTATTTACTCTACGCTCAGCCAGTGGCCATTTAACGGCGGAGTTGTTCCTGCTGGTGCTTTGGCTAATGGTGCAATAAATGCGTCTACTCTTTTTGGCCCGGGGGTTGTTGTTCAAAATGCTATAGCGGCAAACGCCATTGGAGCGGATCAAATTGCAGCCGGAGCAATTATTGCTGGAAAGATTGGTGTAGACGCTGTTACCGCAAACACCATAGCAACAGGCGCTATTACAGCTGGCAAAATTGATTCTAATGCTGTTACTGCGGATAAAATTGATGCAGGCGCTGTAACCGCCATAAAAATTGATACTGGAGCTGTCGAAGCCGATAAAATTGATGCTGGTGCGGTTACAGCAGGAAAACTTGCCGCTGATTTGGTTCTTTCTACCGTCATTAGGACGGCCCCTGCCGGCAGCCAAAGAATTGAAATTAGGGGAGCTGGAACTGGCTTAGGTGATCCCGGTATTTTTGCATTTGATGGCCTAGGTGGAACTAAGTTTAGATTTTATGGCAATGGTGATGCCTATCTAGACGATGTGTACATTGATACTGCTAGACTCACTGGATCTCTTACTGCCTCTGGAAGCATAACTAGCACTGGTGGCAACATTCAAACTGGTTCCAGCGGAAAGCGCGTAGTTTTAGATGGAGCCGATGACACCATCAAGTTTTATACTGGTACCACCACTTTAGCCGCCACGCTAGATGCTTCTGGAACTCTATTTAGTCTTGAGTCAGGTGCTAGTGGTTTTCAATTCGTAGTTGGCGGTTTGTCTGTATTTAACATAAATAGTTCTGGAATCTCGTTATCCCCCGGAGAAACCTTTAATAGCAATTTAGATGTTGTAGGACGAGTATATGCCTCAGGTACAGTTCAATCCGGTAATGGCCAAGTAATTCTAGGAACTACTGGAAATATCTCTGCTAATGGAAGAATCACTGGAGATTTGGGGCTTACTGCCGGCACCACAGTAATTGTGGGGACTATGACAATTTCCACTACTAACCCGATAGTTCGTTGGAATGGCTCCGGACTTGCACTAAACGTAACTTCTTCTGACCGAAGAATTAAGTCTCAAATAGAGACTATATCCGAGGGACTTTCTATTGTAAATCAACTGAATCCCGTGACTTTTGACTCTTTAGTGGATGACATCGATAAGCGTCTTCCTGGATTCATTGCTCAGGAGGTGCAAGAAGTATTTAGTTCTGATTTAGGAATAGTAGGGGAAATATCAGTAGAATCAGTTGAAACTGATATAGATTTAAGTGAGGGACCACTAAAAACCCTAGACTACCAAAGCCTTATTCCATACCTAACAAAAGCCATTCAGGAGCTTTCTCAACAAACTACTGAATTACAGGCTAGAATAACATCACTAGAGGGACAATAAAATGACAGAAAATACAGAAAATAACGAAAAAGTTAGCGTAGATCTTTCTATAGTTCTAAACGTTACAAGACAGAAACTAGTAACAGCTACCATAGTCAATACGGAACTCGAAGCTTTGGTTTTGGAGCTAAGAAGCAGAATCGCTGAGCTAGAAAATAACTCATAAATGCTAGAAGTAAGAGATGGAGATCGAACTCTTCAATTCAACGGCACCCTACTAGCCAAATCCACATCGGAGCGTAGGGGCGCTTATCGTTGGATAGAGTTCGAACTCTACAAAACTGAAAGTGGCTCTTATATTCTTTCTCGAGTTGGGGTCTCTCTTATATTTCACGGAGCTGCCTGCAACTTGGTTTCAAAATACAAACTAAATGAAAGTGCTTCTAGCAATCTTTCCAAAAACGCTGTGCCCTGCGAAGAGTGTCAACCAGACAGAAGCTTGGATTTAGTCTTTCCCGAAAAATACCGTCATTGGGCTCAGGTCAGTGACATGCCCGAAACTGTAGTCGATGCCCTCTACAAATATGACGAAAAAACTGGATCTTATTATTTAACCAGTGTCGCTGAGCGATTATTGCAACAAGCCGCTAAAGTTGACTCCAAAATAGCAGAAGCCTATAATGTTCAAGTAATTCCTTAATAGCACCAAAGAAAGACTTAAATGACACAGGAACTAGACGGGGTTCAGCTCCACCTAGTTGACACGGTAGAGAAAGCCAGTGAGTTTATCTCTTGGCTGGGTGAGCGGCGTCCACTAAATGCCATCGCAATTGACACCGAAACAGGGGAGTTTCCCGGCAATCACAAAAGCCATGCTCTATCGCCCTGGCACGGCCGACTGCGACTAGTCCAGGTTGGCGATGCTAGACAGGGCTGGGCAATCCCTTGGGATGACTGGAAGGGCGTCTTTTACGACGCAATGAATCGCTTCGACGGTCCTATTGTCTGCCATAACATTGCTTTCGAAGCCAAATGGTTTGACCAGCAGTCAAGTTGGAAAATGCCTTGGCATCGCGCACACGACACAATGTTGATGGCAAAAATTATTGACCCGCTTGGTTCTGGTGCTCTGAAAAGCTTGACACAAGCTTTTGTTGATCCAAGAGCTGCTGCTTTACAGACTGTTCTTGATAGCAGCCTTTTAGACAATGGCTGGACGTGGGGAACAGTTCCAATCAAGTTCGAGCCTTACTGGTCTTATGGTGCACTGGACCCGGTGCTGACCATGAAACTATTTGAGCGCTTTTGGGACCACTGCGCTCCCGGTAAGCCTTACAGCTATGCGTATGAGCTAGAAATGAATACTCGTCGAATTGCAACCAAGATGGAGCTCAACGGCGCTCGCCTAGATCTTGACTACTCTAAGAAAAAATATGAAGAGCTAATTAGATATACAGACGACGTTGCAAAGTGGGCAGAGACTAGCTACGGAATGAGTATCGGTAGTAACCAGCAGTTGGTAGTTCAATTTGAAAAAATGGGTGTAGACATTACCGAGCGCACCGAAAAAGGTCAGAAGTCTGCAAACGCTGACCAGCTCAAGCTAATCGCTCGAGATGGCAATGATGAAGCAAAACAGCTAGCAACTTCAACAATTAATTATCGTCAAGCCCTAAAGCTGGCAAACACATACTTCTCAAACTTTATTAACGACAACATCAACGGATTTGTTCACCCGTCGATTAACACCATGGGTGCCCGCACTGGACGTATGTCTATTCAAAATCCTGCTCTACAAACTCTTCCAAAGGGCGACGACACGGTTCGTCGTGCGTTTTTACCTAAAGACGATGACCACGTAATTATTACTTCGGACCTTGATCAGGTTGAGTTCCGAATGTTTGCATCCTTGTCTCAGGATCCGAATTTGATTCAGCTATTCCGTAGATCGGATGCCACTGGCTCTGATCCGTTTACTGAGATCGGCCGTGAGGTCTATCAGGATCCGACTATGGTCAAGTCAGACAAGCGCCGTGCTCTAATCAAGGGCGTTGTATATGGGCGTCTGTATGGTGCAGGTGTTGCCAAGCAAGCCCTGACTGCTGGTGTTCCTGAAGAGCAAATGCGAGCTGTATCTAATGCTTTTGACGATAGCTATCCAGGAATGCAGAGATTCCAAAAAGCAGTAGAACAAAAAGGTCTAATGAGATTAGAAGCAGAGGGTCAGGGTTACGTCAATACTTGGACTGGACGCCGCCTCCCCTGTGATGAAGACCGTGTCTATACTCTCGTTAACTATTTAATTCAGGGCGGTGCTGCCGAAGTGTTCAAAGCCAATCTGGTAAAGCTTGATCAGCAGGATCTAACGGATTTGCTAATTGTCCCGGTTCATGATGAAATTGTGCTAAATGCTCCGAAATCAGAAGCAGAGGAGATAAAGCAGTTGGTAAGAAAATGCATGACAACTACTGATGGATGGCATGTCCCCCTAACGGCGGACGTGGACGGCCCCCTAACTAACTGGGGCAGCAAGTATGCCTAGATACATCCTGGCTATTGATCCTGGTAAGGTCACTGGAATGGCCCTATTTAGCCTAGAATCGGCCTCTGAGCCGGTTTTAGAGTGGGCTAAGGAGCTAGAACAAGACGAGGTTGCCGAGGCCGTACGGGGCGTTTTATGGGCTCCTGACAAGCGTTTTCAGCTGGACGTTGTTTGTGAGCGATTCATTATTAATCTTCAGACCGCTAAAAATGCTCAGGCTCCCTACTCCCTAGAGGTAATAGGGATCGTGAAACAGTGCCTGAAGGATAATGGGCGTCCAATGGATGATATTTATTTCCAAGCTCCGGCTGACGCCATGAGCATGTTTGACAACAAGAAGCTTAAGAAACTAGAATACTGGCACGTAGGAGGTGCTGGACACGCGCTAGACGCAATCCGACACGCCCTACTAAGATGCATAAAACTAGGTTGGAAACCAGTAAGATTACTGAACAACTAGTTATTATCAAAAAAATAGTTGCAGTCGATACTTTTTTCTGATAATATATTTATAGTGACGAATGGAGGCCCAGTTGGCCGTTTACGTGGAGTTAGAGAACGACCACATAATTATTAATGCTGAGTGGCGGCTAAAAGAGATCTGTCGATCTCTTCCCGGGGCTCGATGGGATTCCGATAAAAATGTTTGGCGTATCCCGGTTTCTTGGACTGGGTGCCTATCTCTGCGTTCTACTTTCGGGCAGCAACTTGAAATTGGACCAAAACTGGCCGAATGGGCAACTAACGAAAAAGTAAATAGAATTGATCCATCAAACTTACTCCGAGATCTCGAGATGTCAGAAATCGGAGACGAGGACTTATTCCCGCATCAGCGTGCTGGTGTAGATTTTCTAGCTAAAGCTAAACGTGCCCTTCTAGCTGACGAACCGGGGCTCGGTAAAACTGCTCAAGCCATTAGAGCTCTAAAAAGACTCAAGGAGAATGGTGAAGAAGTTTTTCCTGCGCTCATTGTCTGCCCCAACACCCTAAAAACCAACTGGGAACGCGAGTTCGATCGTTGGTGGCCAGGGATTGATGTTCAGGTTGTTAAGGGTTCGGCCACCCAGAGACGAAAAGCTTTTGAGCACGAGGCTCAGGTTTACGTAATCAACTGGGAGTCACTGAGAACCCACTCAAGATTGGAGTCTTACGGTCCAATTGCTCTGGCCCACTGTACCGAATGTGGTGGGCACGACTCAAAGATTACTCCCGCCCGCTGCGAAGTTCACAAGCGTGAGCTAAACAACATTTCGTTCAAGTCAGTCGTTGCGGATGAGATTCACAGATCTAAAGATCCTAAGTCAAAACAGACTAGAGCATTATGGTCAGCATCTGGCCAAGCAGAAATTAGATTTGCCTTAACTGGAACTCCGATTGCAAATGATGTTGTTGATCTTTGGCCTATCCTCCACTGGCTCGACAAAAAAGAATGGCCAAGCAAAACTAAGTGGATTGACCGCTACGTAAATACTTTCCCAAATGCTTTTGGTGCTCTTATGGTGCTCGGTCTGAAGCCAGCTATGGAGTCTGAGTTTTTTGCTGGAATCAATCCCCGCATGCGAAGAATGCTCAAAGCAAGGGTTCTTCCCTGGTTACCAGAAGTTATTAATGACCGACGCGATGTTGAGATGGGTACTAAGCAAGAAAAGGCTTACAAACAGATGCTAGAAAATATGATGGCAATGCTAGAAACTAGCTCTGCTTCCGAACTAAACGGAGAGATTCAAGAAGACGACTACTCGGGTGATTTGGTTGTAGCTACGAATCCAATGGTTCAGATGGGTAGATTGATTCAGTTTGCCAGTGCTTACGGTCAAATAGAGCAAACCGAAACTGGCGAAAAAATGTTATTGTCCGACCCCTCTTGTAAAGTAGACGCTCTTATGGACGACATTGATAGCGGGGACTTTGGTGATGACTCTGTTGCAGTTTGTGCGGTTTCTCGTCAGCTGATTGAACTACTAAGTGCTCAGATGACTAAAGCTGGAATCAGGCACGGGCTAATCACTGGTGCTCAGAATGAGCTCGAGCGTCAGCAAGCAATTGATGATTTTCAGTCTGGACGAACTAAGTGGATTCTTTTCACCGCCCAGGCTGGTGGTGTTGGTGTCACCTTGACAGCGGCACGACGACTTGTTATGCTTCAAAGGCCGTGGTCCCTTGTGGACTACAAGCAGGCTTTGGACCGAGTACACAGAATTGGCTCTGAAATTCACGATTCGATTATTATCACCGACTACGTGACCGAGGGCACTGTAGAGGAAAAAGTTATTGACACTTTGGGTGCTAAAGATTACAATTTCCAGCAAATAGTAAAAGACAAAGATCAGCTTCTAAAGCTACTTAAGGACAAATAATGACATCAGCAGCAGAGCCAGTAAGAATCTCTAATTCGGAGATTCAAACATTTAAAGACTGCCGTAGACGCTGGTGGTTTACATATTACCGAAGACTACGCCCAAAGGTAGAAGAGTTTACCGGAGCATTAGCTTTAGGATCAAGAATTCACGAAGCTTTAGATATGTATTATTCAAAGGGTATACCTCTACTTGACGCTCACGCCGAGCTAGTCAAGAGAGACATGAAAGTTCTTAATGATGAGTATCGCGACACTTCCAATTTAGAGACCGAGGCAGAGCTTGGTAGGGTCATGTTGGAGGGGTATCTTGAGTGGGTAGAGCTCAACGGAATTGACGCTGAGCTAGAGATGATCTCTACGGAAGAAGTTATTGAGCGCCCTATGTTGGACGGCAAAGTAACTCTTCAGGGAAAGATTGACATGCGTGTCCGCCGAAAGATTGATGGTGCTCGTATGTTCCGTGACTTTAAGACTGTCGGTGGCTCATTTGCTGACTTTGGGTCTATTGCTCACATGAATGAACAAGTTTTAACATACATGATTCTCGAAGAAGCACAAAATCAGGAAGGCGAACGAGCTGACGGAGCTATATTTACGATGCTTCGTAAAGTAAAGCGTGGTGCTTATGCTAAACCACCATTCTACGATCAGATCGAAGTTCGTCACAATAAGTTTGCTCTCCGCTCGTTCTATGAGCGCCTGGAAGGCACTCTAGAGGACATCATGCGAGTGCGTGATGCCCTAGATGCCGGTGAGAGCCACTTCCGCCACGTATACCCGAAACCAAGCCGGGATTGCAAGTGGAAGTGTCAATTCTTCGCTATTTGCCCGTTGGTTGACGACGGAAGCGCCGCAGAGGCTGCAATTAGCGATGCGTTTGTGGTCGCCGACCCTTACGGATACTACGGAATAGAAACAGAGAAGGGAAGTGAGTAAATGTCAAATGCAGTAGATCGCAGCTTAACAATTATGGTTTATGGCGAATCTAAGGTTGGTAAATCCAGCTTTGCAGTAACGGCACCGTACCCACGCCTGATGCTGGATGTTGAAGGAGGCCACCGCTTCCTACCGATCAACATTAAGTATTGGGACCCCCTAACTGAAGAACCACCACTAGCTGACGGGACTTGGGACACGGTTGTAGTTAAAGTAAATAGCTACGACATCGTTATCAAGGCCTTCCAGTGGCTTCAGTCAGGAAAGCATCACTTCAAGTCCTTGATCATTGACTCCATTTCGGAGCTCCAGGTCAAGTGCATGGAAAACATCGCAGGTACCGAGCAAATGAAGATGCAGCAGTGGGGCGAACTACTTCGTCACATGGGCGCACTACTTCGTGATCTTCGTGACCTTACGATGCACCCAACTCAGCCTCTTGAGGCTGTAGTACTGACCGCTATGGCACGTAAGGGACAGGATGGCGTTTACCGTCCTTACCTACAAGGCCAGCTAGCGATTCAGGCCCCATATTTCTATGACATCCTCGGTGCAATTACGGTGGAGACGGAGCCAAATCCAGATCCACTGCAGCCACCATACAAGGTGCGTCGCATGTATGTAGAGCGAACTCCAGAGTACGAAGCTGGAGAGCGCGTCCAAGGACGTCTAGGAAAAGTAGTACAGCAGGGAGACCTTGGGGTCGAACGCATGCTGGACATGGTCTTCGGCGAAAAGAAGACAGATACAACAACTAAGAAAGCAGGATAAATCCTATGACTACGGTCAATTTCGCAGCGCTAGTCCAGAAAGCTGGAGATGCTGCAACTAAAGCAAACTACGAGCCACTGCCAGAGGGAGCTTACGAGTTCAAAGTTATCTCGGCTGAGGCTACAACTACTTCAACTGGAAAGCTAATGTTCAAGCTAACCAATGAAGTTCAGGGTGGTCCGCACGATAAGCGTCGTGTTTGGGATCAGTGGGTAGTAACCCCAGATAACCTTACTGCCATGGAGATCTTCTTTGCGAAGGCCGCCTCTATGGGAATTGGTAAGGATTTCTGGCTAGCTGACCCATCGCCTGCCCAGATTGAAGCAGCCCTTAATGGAAGAACTTTCCGTGGCAAGGTCGGTCTCCGAACTTACCAGGGTAAGACTAGCAATGAGATTAAGAGCTATTCAGCCTCTGGCGCAGCTCGGGTAGCTGCTGACCCGGGATTCACTGCAGCTGCACCAGCTCCTGCACCAGCTCCTGCGCCAGCACCTGCACCAGCTTCTCCAGTAGCTTCATCTGGAGATGCTCCGTTTTAATAGATTGACGCGGGGTGTCCATCGGGCACCCCGCTCAACTTAATTTTAGGAAGACAATGAAAATTTTAATTACTGGAATGGGGTCTCATCACTGTAAGAAGCCAACTAATAGTAGCTTTTTTACGATTTTAGATTCGGTTTTTTCAGAGTACGGCCAAGTTACTTGGTCATCTCCCAGTCTTTCTTGGAAGCGCGAAGATTTAGAAAAATACGATCACATTATTTTTGGTTTCTTACCACCAACATCTCTAACTGCAAATAAACTTTACGGAGCCCTGCACGTTCTAGGATTAATGTTTGACTCCCCGAAGCTTAAATTAGTTGTCGATAGTCCTCAGGTTTGGCAGTATAAAAACAGCATAAATGCAATGCTAAAAACTCCGTCTATACTTTTTGGATCCTTCTATTCAAGAAGAGAGGGATATCAAACAGTAAGCAAAAACCCTAGTATTGTAGAAAAAGCAGTTGCCCATATGTTGGTGTCTCCTTGGCCTCAAATAATTTACCCATCTTTGCCCTGGAACAGTGACGAAAAAGTTTCTCAAGTTTTTGGTTTTGGGAATAATTTAGATTTAATTGGACTAAATTTTGATTCGCTTTATGTGCAGCCAGAAGTGCCTAGAATTGGCAGAAAAAATTACTGGTCCGTAGAAAATATAAAAAGTACTTGGCTTGATCAAATAAATAAAACTACTGTTTTCCCGAAAGAGAGCACAAAGCCAGGAAAGAAAACAGATGACAACTATGCGTTAGACACCATTAGCAGTGGAATTGGGCTGATTATTCCGCCCCAAGAAAGAAACCTAATCACTTGGTGGAATTATAGAATAATTCAAGCCTTGAATACGTCTACTCCCATAGTAACTAAATGGGAAGACACTGCTAACTTTAGTCACAGCTGGTCATTACTCCCATATCAGGTAGAGGATATGTCGCCATCCGAAAGACAGCAATTGGCTTCTACCCAGCGTGGGGTATATTTAGAGTCATTAGCTTCTGGAGCTGAATTGTCCAATAAAATAGAAAAAGTTTTGATAGGATCTACATTGGAGAGGTTATAAATGCCCGAGATGGATAAAAAATGGGTAGCTGAGCAGCTACAAGCGGCCAAGGTCAAAGTTGGATCAGGCAAAGCAATTATGAAATTGCTAGAGACTTGGTCAGAGCTACCGGAGCTCAGTCGGCCCATGATTGAAGAAGTTTTAACGATTTTCCCGATTTTAGCTGCCGGACATGCAATCAAAGAAGAAGAGAGTGAAGATGACTACACTTGGATACAACTACAGCCAGGACAGATCGTTGTCGGAGACATCGTCCGAGTTAAGGCAGATGCTTTCTCAGACAAGCTCGGACCCATCCACAACGGCCGCCGCGGCACAGTGGTTGCAGTTCGTTATGGCGACGTCATCTTCAACGACACCGACGGAAAAAAGCCAGAACTTAGGGGCGTCCACTACTCCCCGTACAAACTAGAGAAGCGTATAAGGAAGCAGTAATGCGAACTAGCTTTGAGCTAAAAATTCTTGCCCACAGCCTAGATAAGGCAAAAAAGACTGCAGTAGCAGAAGTTGGTAGATTTCTTGGCGTTCCAGAAGATGAAGTAGAAGACAAAGTTTCCCTAGAGCTTAAAGTTTCCTATCCAGAGGCTGAAAGTGTCCCAGATATCGAGCAATCCGTAGAAGCGGGCATTTTTCAGGTAATTGTCTATGGATCCCTTAAGCAGAGCGTGGCGAAACCATTTGGATTTGACAAATCTTAAATCACCTGCTAGCTTGTAGTTATGCAAACATTTGTACCGCTATTTGGCTCGGCGGACACCGCTAAGGTCCTTGACCGCGCCCGTTTAAACAAGCAAGCCCTAGAAGGCTGGCAAATCCTAATGAACCTTGTGGAACTGGACCCACAGGGTAACCACCGCCCGGCTAAAGGCTGGCGCAACCACCCCGCTGTAAAAATGTGGCGAGGTCATGAAGGTGCTTTAGTTTCCTACATAATCCGAATGGTTATGGAGTGGGAAAAACGTGGCTATAAATCCACTATTGGCACCAAAACACTTGTTACCTATATTCAAGCTGTAAAGCTGGGTCGTATTACCAAAGAAAGCCACCGCTACCCTGCATGGATGAAAGACAAGGAATTGTTTGATCAGATTGCATCTAGCCACCGGACAGCCCTACTCAATAAAGACTATGAGTGGTATAGCCAGTTCGGCTGGGCAGAAGACCCGGGCCACAAACCAGAAACTTACGACTATATTTGGCCTGTAAAGTAATTTTGTAATTTACGGTAAGGTTATCTGCCGTTAGATTACTTTTTATGTTGTGAGACGTAAAAAGGCAATCAGCACGCCAGTTTGGCTTATCTGGGAGGGTGATGACTACCCCCACAAAATTAACTCTGACTCTGTTGTTTTTTACATAAATGAGCACATAGATTTAGATTTTGACCCGCTCGCCAAAAAATCACTAGCTAGATCTCTACAGCAAGAAGGTATTACCTATTCTTTGGGTGAGTCTTACAAACTTATAGAAGATGCCATCGTTGAAAAAGCTGGCTATTGGTACCCGGATGAAGATGATCGGTTTCCATCTTACTGTTCAATGGATGACGATAACTATGACTGGGACGCTACTTTTGTAGAGGTGCCGTATGTTTTTTGATAGTCCAGATTGGCACGAAGATGCAGAATGTGCTAAACCAGAAAACTTTGACAAGATCGATAATTTTTTTGCAAACAAGCCGGCCCAGCAATGGGAGGCTAAAAAATTATGCAACAAGTGCCCGGTAAGGAAAGATTGCCTGCAGTGGGGGTTAAATAATAAGCAAGTCTGGGGAATCTGGGGCGGTCTAACCCCAGAAAAAATTAGAAACACTCTCTCAATTAATTGGGAGGGTCAAGAAATTAGATACAAAAGATTCCCGCTGTGCCCCTACTGCAAAGCAAAAACAGACAAGCTAAAAACAGCTACAGTTGATCGTCCTGAGGGTGGTCGCTGGGCAACAATGAGAATTGTCCGCTGCGATGAATGTCAGTTTACTTGGCAAAGTAGGACTAGTGCAAACGCTGTTGATGCCTACAATTCGCTGGGGACTAAGAAGAAACCCCCACAGAGTAATACCTAAGATTATTTTCTAGTCTTTTCTCTGTTGGATTTAACTGGTGAGCTGTATTTCCGTATTTATAAGCTTTATTGTAATTTCCCCCATGGTAAGCAGCAATTGCTGCTAGATCCCAAGGCAAATACCCCCAAGCAAAATCCTCGCAAAGATAGTCCATGGGTTTTTCTTTTATGGCTAGGGCTTTTTCTGCAAAGTGAAGACAAGACGCCCACGATTCCGTCTCATAGAAGTGCTGAGCAAGCTCTACTAAGGCTTCCCTACGCCAAGTGGCCTCCATATGAGCTTTTATTAACCATGCTTCTTTTTCTTCCGGCTCTAGCTTGGCTAGATACCTCATAGAAGCGGCTCTCTCTGGGGCCCAAACGGCCGTAGGAAGCCCTAGGTGACGTTTAAATTGCTCGGTGGCCTCTTTATACTCCCGATGGAAATAAAGCTCTCTAGCGTAATAATAGGCGTTCCTATCATCATTTGGATCTTCTTCTACGGATAGTTTTAGTAGGGGTAAGTATTGAGACCTAGACTTTTTATTGTCTGGGTGGTGGTGCAGCTCTAACTGAGTCCAAACTTGCTTTTCTACTGTATTACCGTAAGGTACGATTACCTCATGGACTGGGTGCTTCCATCTGTACCCATGACGGGCATGAATTTTATCCCCACCAAATGTTGTCGACGGGATTGTCTCTGCTTCGTCCTTCCAATTCCAGGTGTAGTTATATCTGATCCTGGTTGCTCCTTGCTTAAGAGCGTTTTCTATTTCATCTCGCCAGCCTGGCAGCAAAATTTCGTCCATATCAAGTTGCACACACATGTCAATATCTTCTGGCAAAGCTGCTAGAGACGCATTTCTTGCATCATCAAATCTCCAAGGCTTTACCGAAATCAGTACTACATTAATCCCCAACTTAGCTGCAATTTCACGGGTGTCATCTACGCTACCCGTATCTGCGATTAAGAGATAATCGGCATCTTTGGCGCTCTCATACCAGCGCTCAACAAATTGCTCTTCATTTAATGCAATTGTGTAAACAGCTATTTTTGACATTTACTACTTGACCGCTAAAACGCTAATGTGCTCTCTTGGTTCGTAGCTTCCGCCTATAACCATAGTTAGCAGTCCGGGCTTGGAGTTCATTCCAGCTCGATCTCGGAACCACTCACTTCCAGGATCGGTAGTTGGGGCCTGCACCCACAAGCGTTCTCCAATGTCCATGGTTTTAAAATTATGGAAGTGCCCAGAAATCCATACGTCGGCTTGGCCAAGTGCGGTTTGCCCCGCTGCTTGCTGAGATAAATATCTAAGCGTGTTATTTTGGTTTGCTTGGTGTCCGTGGAACATACCGAGCATAGTGCCTTCTATGTCTACTGTTAAGGTTTGGTGGCCGCTGCTTGGATATCTAAATTCTACGTGCGCCAGCTCTGGGTTTTCAGCGCAGATGTCTTGTACTGCTGAAGCAATTTCTACGTTCCATCCGTCTGCAGGATCAGTCACAACTTGGCGAGTAGCTTCATCGTGATTTCCATTAATAACTGGAATTATCAACTTATTTACTAACGGAGCAAAAGCTTTTACCTGAGCCAACAAAAGACGTCTAGCAACTCTAGTTTGCTCGGTCATTCCTAAATCTGATGCTGCCTGACCTTGAAGTCTTCCATTTTGACTAGTGGTACCTTCTACGTGGTCCCCCAATAACGCTAAACAGATTGTGCCCGGGTTAATGCCAGCTTTTAAGTTTTGTGAGAATTTATTTACAGCTTTTTCTGTGAGAGCAAGTATTCTTTCAACCGACTGTCCGGTGCCCTCACCGTTAGCTTTTTTCCCAATTTGCTGGTCGCTTGGTGCAATAAGAAAAGCGCCCTCACCAGTTGACTTTTTACTGTCTTTAGCGGGACGCCACTTTTTGATGTGATCTACAAGTTGCTCTATATCAAGTTCATCCATCAACAAATTATTTGCTGGAACAACATTTACTCGAACTGACTCTAGCCAATCACCATCATGTTTTTGCCACTTACCTCTTCTCAGCGAGGTTACTGACCACTCTGCGGGGTTTAGTCCAAATTCTGACAGTACAGTAGTGGCGTCTACTATTTCATTTTCTGGTCTTGGCGATCCAACTACAAAACCACCGCGAACCGTATCAATGTCCATTCTTGGACGCCAGTCTTCTGGCTGTTTAGTTGCTCTCACGTCAGATCCGCTAGGACCGGGTAGGCGAAGTTTTTCTAGTTTATCGGATAAGCTCACTTAGTTCCTCCCTGAACTCTTGAGCAGGCACAAATACCGTTGCGGTGTCTATCTACAGTGCTTGGACTAATGTCATATCCTTCTTCACGAAGTGCATATGCTAGTCGTATGTTCGGCACATGGTCCTCATCACCAGGCCTTGAATTAATGATGGACAAAAGCGCGGCGACATCCTTGTCGGTTAGCTTACTGTCCTTGGTAATTGCAATCAGCTTGCAGGCAAAGTTATCTTCTTTGTACCTGTACTGCGCAGTCTTGAGTCGATCTGCTAGAGCCATAGCCTCTCCTTCAACCAATGGTTGAACCTATGCTACTACAGAAATGAGAAATTAGCCCGCTTTTCGTAAAATTACTACTTCGTGTTTTGTCTCACATTCTCTTGCCAAACTGGGGACAACGTGTTGCTTTGAGCAGACTGCACAGATATAGTCTTTTACATTAGCCAATATTCAGTTACCTCGATCTAAGGGAATCTCCCTCAAATCTATTTTCTCACTCTGCGGAAGGTTCTTTTTCTTTTGCTTCTGTACTATTTTCTGTTGAGTTTTTGTCTCTTGCGGCTGCTGCTGCATCCAGTGCTTTTTTAATGTTTGAAGCTTCTAGCATTCTGACAAATCTGCCAGAAAAGTTGTAGTCCCCCGAATGGGTGATACGAACCCATGGGGCGGCCCAAACTTCCCCGCCTATCTTTTGCCACATCCTGCAAAGAGCATAATCTTCAGACAATAAAATGTCGCCGTCATCAATAAATGTTGTGAAGTACTCAGTAATCATGTCTCCAAACTGAATTCCAGTTTCCCCAACATTATTGTTTTTGTACTTTTTACAGTGTGGCTCAAGATCCTCAAAAACTTTTCGAGTTAGGAAAAGCATTCCAGTTCCGACATCTTTAACTTTGAATGGCTCATTTTCGTTAAAATTCTGATTTTCTGGCAACAAATTAATCGCAAAATAACCTGAATAAAGTTCTAGCTCGTTGGATGGTCTCCCTGCAAGCGCAGCTATACGTACATTTTCCCAGTTGATCCCCTTCATTGGGTAAATTGCGCCAATAAAATCTTTACCAGACTCAATCATTTTTACAACATCGCCTGCATTCCAGCCATGGTCCGCATCAATAAACAAAAGAGCATCGCAATCAGTTTTCATAAATTTGTGAGCAAGAGTGTTTCTGGCTCTGGTAATCAAACTTTCGTTTCCGACAACGGTGGTAGTAATTGTGTGGCCGGCTTGGGAAAGAGCTACTATAAGGTTCTGTAGTCCAATAGTGTAAGTGTTTTTAGCAATTCCACCATACATAGGGGTTGCAATATATATTTTCATATTAATATCCTACTATCTGACTAAAAGTTAGAGAATCTGGCAGCAGTCGAGAAGTTATAGGATTCGTCAACCGCTACTTGACTAAATGAAAGAGCTAAACCATTTACAACTGCCTTATTTCCAGAGCCAATAACCTCTAAGCCTCTGTCAATGAGCTTCCTGTGGAAAGCAATCTGAGTGACAGGCTTTTCACCTCTAGAATCTGACCAAGCTTTGTATCTCTTATACATTGCGGCTACTTGAACACTTTCTCCGGATATGGTCTCTTCGTCCAAGAATGCCCCCATCCTGTCTTCGTTCTGTTTGTAAATTTCGTGCGCATTTCTAACTGCTGAGCACATTTCTAGCTTGCTAACTTGACTAGAAGACAGATATTTTACGGCTCCCTCCACAATCCAAGCAAGAACGGCTGGCAGTCCTCCGTCTGGGTCTGCCAGATATTTTTTCAGCCCCGGGTCTGGTACGGCTGGTTTATTCATTAGCGGTATTGGTAAAAGGCGTCGCCACATAGCTTCATCTGTAATGATCGGTCTGTGGTTGGTTGACACCCAGAGTTTTCCGGTAGAGGTAAATTGAATTGGCTTTTCTCCTGGCGATCTTCCCTGTAAGACAGACGATCCTGTAATTTTTTTGACTTGGTTTTCTTTAATTCTTTCTGATTCGGGTAGCTCATCTACCCAAATCATTCTTCTACCACGAAGCTCCGCCATGTGATATTCGTCTGTATTACTTGACCTCTCTCCAGCGGCTAGAACATGAGAGTCCAATGCCCAAGCGAGCTGAGACTTTCCTAAGGCTTCATATATTGTTTCAATAAAGGTATTTTTTCCTGATCCGGGTGGGCCGTAAATTATAAAAAATACATCTTCGTGGTTTAGTCCAGTAGCTGTATAACCCACTGCTTTTTGAATCCAGTTAATATATTCTTGGTCTCCGCCGAAAGCTTCATTTAAGAAGTTAGTCCATTTTATGTTTGTTAGTCCTTGGGTGTAACCAACGGGCGAGATTCTTGTTATATGAGATGTAATATCTCCTTTTTGTAGTACTCCCGTCCTGAGATCTACTACTCCATTCTCAACTCCAAGTAGGTATGGGTTTTTGTCCCACTCCTCGACTCCCATATTTATTCGTGGGTCTGTTATAGCTTGCTCGATCATTGCGTTTAAGCGGGAGTTAGATTTAGCTGAGTTGGCCCATTTAACTAGTTCTCCACCTCGAGGATCGTCTGCACTAGCTAAATCTGCTACCTCTCTAGCAATTACTGTTGAAACAGACTTTGCAATTTCTTTGATTTGAGTAGCTGAAGGATCTGGTCTCCAATAATTTCCATTCCAGACAAACCATCCTAGGTTGTCGGTGTGTCTAATAGTTGACCCGAACGCGTCGACTAGTCTTCTGCCGTTTCCTACGTCTGTAAGACTTCGGGCCCCGGGCTGTCCTCCACCTTCTGGTGTTATGGCATCTACGTTCTTGGGGAGATCAAGATTTCCCCCAGATGCTATGTCCTTCACTGATCGACCACTTGCAGCCAACGAAGCAACTTGGTCTCCAACTGAATTAGAAGAGTTTGAAATTACAAGTGATTCTGCGCCTACTTCTTCAGATGTAGACACATAATTAAAAGATGTTGAGGGTGACGGAGCTTTTACAAAATTAGCTTCAGCTTTTTTTGCCCACTCTTCCCAATTTTCGGGAACAAAATCTTTTAACCCTTCCCACCATTTTTCCCAGATGGGATTATCCGCAACAAAATCCATGGCACGCCGTGTGTGCATTAAAAGACCGTTACTGCCTTCAACGTCTAGCGGGGGTCTAACCATCTCAGCATTAAACTTAAGCATCATTGCTTCAACAGAAGTTCTGCCGGCAACGTCTGTACCAAATTTGTTAGCTAAAGCACATGCGAGCTGATAAAGTCCGACAGCCCTGCCACCTTCGTCAATTCCCTCTTCAAGAATTTTGTCTATATCAAGTTTATTCCCGGTTGTTCCAAAATTTAAGTCTCTAAGAAATTCCCAGTCGCTAGTCTCGTAATTTGATCCAGAATACTTGCCAGACTTTTTTAGTGTTCGTGATCTAATTACATCTAACAACTCTTCTGGTGCTTCAGCTACTTCAATTTCCCACGGTGCGTGACCTTGCTTCCACTCGTAGCAGTGCCCGGTTGAGTGCCGAGACGGCGCGACAAGGATGTACCCGTTGTGTTTTATGTCAATTCCGTTTAGCCCTTGGGCTTTAAAATTTCCAATAAATTTTTCATTTGGGTTGCACCTATAAATTAGGTGACGCCCTCTCATTGGACCTTTATCTGTGGAGTATTCTCCTGTAATTGCTTCTACTGTTTTTGGTAGATTTCCGAAAGCGCGTTCTTCTAATTTTATTAGTGACTCGTGGCCGCCGTGCCTGGGATCAATATCAATTACAAAAAATCCAGAATCTTTGGCATAAATACCGATGTTGTAGTTGGGGTTTTGCTGCCACCATTTTCCTACAACATCTGGGTTGGTTGTGGCGTCTTTTTGTCCGTTTTCAGATGCCGGGTGTTTAGCGTTTTCTTTAGGGTCTTTGTGAGTTTTACCACAGGTACACATGCCATTTCTATCAATACCATGTACTGGAAGAACCTGCCAGCCTTTATTTGCATACCATTGCGCTCCAGAAGCTAGTCTTCCCTCTGCGCTCTCCCAGCCTGCCACTAAATCAGGGCTCCCTTGCCACCACAAAAAATCATTAAACTCTCCGAGAAAACTTTTTTACATACTACACCTTCCGGGTGCAGATGCAAGTTAAAATTAAAAAATGTTGAAATTTAACTGGTGACCGACTTAACGGCTATACCCATCAAATAAAAGATACCCTAATAGGGTAAAATAGACGGAGCAAATCTAATTGCTCGATCTGTGTAGGAAATAGTATACATGACTGCCGAACTGGTAATGGCCATATCTGCCGGAATTACTGCATTTGCCGTATTAGTTGCGGCAATAGTAAAAATATATAAAATTGCCAAAAATATTGGCGAGGTACTTGGGCTTGACGACAGGGGACGAACTATATCAGATAGGTTAGATCGTGTCGAACATCAACTTTGGGAAAATGGCGGCAGCTCGTTAGCAGATCGTGTAAACAATATTGAAAAACATGTTGTCAAAGTTTCCACTGAAATTGAATTTATTAAAGATTTAACGATGGGACTGCACACCGCACAGACCTCATCGGCCCCTTTTCCCGTCGCGGATCCTCAGGATTTAGTTGTTCAACCACTAAAAAAGCCCATTCGAAGAAAACGAACAGCTAGCTAGACGCTTTTTCTCCAGGTCCCGGTTCCGCTATCGTAGACATACATGTCTGATTGAATCCACTGAGAAGTAGACGAGCTATACACGTAAACAGTCGCTTCTTCCCATTGGTCCGTAGAAGAGTTGTATACTCTTACTTTTCCGCCATCATCTGCTACAGTTAAAGTCAGCGTTCCCGTATAAATGGTTCCACCGTCTCCAGATGCACTAATTACAAAATTATATGTTCCCGCTGATCCTTGAGCCGGAGTACCTGACAATTCTCCAGTAGACGAATTTATTGAAATTCCAGAAGGCAAAGATCCGCTGTATAAAGCATAGCTATTTACATACACTGCTGAAAAAGTGCTTGAGTACGCCTGACCCTCTATGGCCGTACTAGAAGTTAAAGTCTCTGTTGACCAGTAGGGAGACGGCGGAAAATATGGAGGAAAGAATGGGGGAAAGAAAGGCGGAAAGAACGGAAAGAATGGGGGAAAGAAAGGCGGAAAGAACGGAAAGAATGGAGGAAAGAAAGGCGGAAAGAACGGTGGTGCAGAAAATAAAGGCACATTTACGTTAACTGAAGCGGTACCAATTACTCCACCACCTTGAGCACCTATATTTACCGTAACAGATGCTGCTCCAAATGGTATATATCTGTAAAATCCACTCCAAACAATTTGAGGGTCTCCAGTTGTCCAGTCGTATGTCCAGTTGGCTGAGCCAGACTCTAAAAGTGAGCCGCTGGTGCTTCCCGATCTGCCACCAGGCACGCTGTAAGATCTAGTTGCAGCAGAACTGAATGGTGCTCTAGTCTCCCCCGGATCTCTCTGGGCATAGGCAGAAACATATAGCTGTGTTCCACCAGAAACTTCAGTTGTCTCCACTGTTACGTAAAGTTTTATTGTAGTTCTGAGATTAAAAGATCCGCTTCCAGAGTACGTTGCCATATATAATCCTTAAATTTTTAAGGTATGTCAATCCAAATGTCACCATTTGACATGCCGGAAGTTGGTGCAGAGCTTTGAACATAAATCTTTCTGCCTTCAATTTTTAATGAATTGTCGGCTGTCCCGATCAAATTTCCGGTAAAGGACGTGGCGGACACGTTACCTGTAAAAGTTGGATTACTTTGAACGCTAATATCACTGCCAACCAGCGAAAGAGGGGATGATACTGTATAGCTTCCTGTATCACCTGTTGCGCCTGTAGGTCCTGTTGCGCCCGTAGGTCCCTGCGGACCAACAATTTGCCCTACGTTGTCCCACTCGGTGTTTAAAGAATCCCAGACATATAAATCTCCATCAGCTTCAACAATATACGCATCATTTTGATTAGCTGAACCGGGCAAGTTTGCTACTGTGGCCACTGTCGCAATAAAATTAATATTCGTACCCTGTGGACCAGTTGCACCCGTAGCACCAGTTGGTCCAGTGGGACCAGTATCACCATTTAATCCATTTGTACCTGCAGCGCCCGCTGGTCCCATTGGTCCCGTATCTCCCGGTGCTCCGGTGGGGCCAGTGTACCCGGTCTGTCCTTGCAAACCTTGAGGTCCTGTAGGTCCAGCTTCTCCTTGAGGTCCGGTTGCCCCTGTAGGGCCAGTTGGGCCTGTTGCCCCGTCAAGTCCGGACTGACCTGATAATCCATCTGAGCCATTTGCACCTGCCGGTCCTGTGGGACCCGTCGGTCCTATGTTTCCTTGGCTACCAGTAGCGCCAGTATCTCCCTGCGGTCCTTGATCTCCAACAGCACCCTGCGGGCCTTGCGGACCAGTAGCTCCTGTGGGACCAGTGTCTCCTTGTGGTCCAACAATTTGTCCGACGCTGTCCCAAACGCTGCCATCCCAGACATAAAGATCCCCATCTGCGTGATTTATGTAGGCATCGTTTACAATGTTATTACTTAGTGGTAAGTCGTTAAAAGTATTTACAGAACCTTTAAAGTTAATACTTGTACCCTGGGGCCCGGTTGCACCAGTAGCTCCTGTAGGCCCCGTGGGGCCGACAATTAGTTCTGTAGACTCTGCCTCCCAGTAGGTTCCGGTCCAAGTCCAAGTCGAGGTGCTGTTGGCAAAAACCCCGCCCTGAGACGCTGCCTCGAAGGTGTCTCCAACTAGTGGATTATCTGGAAAATTTAAAATTGCCATAATCTAATTTACCTCAGTCCTCGAGTCAGGGCATTTATTTCGGCTTCTGTAAGTCCCAAGTCTATCAGTTTTTTGTCTGGCTGAAATAGGATCGCTTATTGCGTCAAGTTCTCCTTGAATCGCTACTCCTGTGCCAAAGTTGTACTGTTTTAGTTGACTCATTAGTAATCAACCTCTGTAGCCCTAAACCAAATTAAATTTTTTATCTGAAACATTATGCTGCCTCGTAACTTCCTGCGATAACCATGTAATCTCCGCTACCCCATGTGAATGGAGTATTGGCACTAACTGAGTTCCATGAATGCGTACCTGATGCGGATGTAATTGGCGTGAAGTATGAGGTACTCCCTTTATAAGCACCATTACCAATCGCAGGGAACCAGGCAACACCATTGTCTAGAATAGAGCCAGCAAATTGATAGAGTTCATTATAAGCAGTCACTGGTAGCGTAAACATCCAAGAACCTGCGCCACCGCTCGTAGTTGAGCCGTAAGTTAGTTTCATTTCAAAAAATACTGTCTTACCAATTTGCTTATAGCGTCCTTCTATGGCTCCGTTTCCAACTGATGGTGTCCCGGAGTCAGAAGTCCAAGTTGGAGTATAAGCAGTCCAAGCACTTAGGTCTGATGCTGATGCGCCCGTCGGTCCAGTAGGACCCGTATCACCAGTTGCACCTGTAGGTCCCGTGGCTCCGGTTAATCCTTGTGGTCCTACTGGGCCAGTGTCACCTTGGGGTCCTACTGAGCCAGTGTCACCTGTTGCGCCTGTAGGACCTGTTGCCCCAGTCGCACCAGTTGCACCAGTTGCACCAGTTGCACCAATTTCTCCTACTATTGTTTCTACCCAAAAACCGTCGTAAAAAATTAATAACTTACCTTCAACTGAATTAAACCAAATTTGACCTTCAGTAGGGCTTGGCGGAGCTGAGCTTGATACTAAAAATGTTCCCTCTGCACCTGTTGGACCGGTAGGTCCCGTTGCGCCAGTTGGACCAGTTGCGCCAGTTGATCCTGGATTGCCCGTTGCGCCAGTTGGACCTACGGGGCCTATGTCCCCCTGAATACCTTGAGGTCCAGTGTCTCCTGTTGCGCCAGTTGGTCCCGTGTCACCTTGGTGTCCAGTCGGTCCTGTTGCACCTTGAACACCTTGAGAACCAACTGATCCAGTTGGTCCCTGAATCCCCTGTGGTCCGGTGGGACCAACGTTTCCTTGAATGCCTGTTGGTCCGGTGTCGCCTTGCAATCCAGTCGGACCTGTGGGCCCCGGTACGGTGCTGTCAGCGCCTGTTGGGCCAGTGCTTCCTGTCGGGCCAGTAATTCCTTGGCTGCCTTGCGGTCCGGTTGGCCCGATTGGGCCAGTTGGACCAATGGAAACAGGTGTTCCAATTACAACCCAAGCAATTCCATCCCACTCCCAGATGGTGTCATTTGCGGAAACTTGTTGTCCTATAGACGGACTATTTGGAAAATCAATAGCCATTATGGCGTACCTCCGTCAACAACATGAATATTTTCCCAGAGCTGGCTGATTGCATTGTAAGACAAAATATCGCCACCCTGAACGCCGTTAATTTTTATGTTGTGAAGCTCCTCTAATTCAAATCCATTTTGAACCTTAACAAATATTTCACCGTTATTTGAATTTACCCTAGTTACAACACCAAGATAAACCAAATGAGCTGGAGCGACTGGTTTATTTAGTAGTCCAAATATTAAATTACCATTTATACCTAACCATATTGGATCTCCAATAGTTGCACTTGCCGTATTTAATCCAGATAAAAGTCCTTCGGTTATAACAAATCCTAAACCATTTACAGCTAAATCTTGAGCAACGATCCCCATGGTTTTGCTGGAATACATTTCTCCAGAATTAGACGCCTTAGAAACTCTCATATTAGTTCCGTCAGCAGAACTTACATAAACAGCTTGACCTTTTGTTAATACTTGGTCTGCTCTAACCTGGTGTTTAACAACAGCAGTCCAGTCAGCATAATTGTCAATCCAAACATAGTCGCCATCGGCTGGAGAGTCTTTTGCCAAAATTTGACCGGTGTCGCCGCCCAGTGGAATACCTAGTCCCGTAGGGCCTGTTGGTCCTGTGTCACCCGTTGGTCCAGCTGGCCCTTGGGGTCCAGTGTCTCCAGTCGCTCCAGTAGGTCCAGTTACACCCTGAATACCTTGGGGTCCAGTATCTCCGGTTGCTCCAGTAGGGCCTGTGTCGCCGATAGCCCCTGCTTGCGCTATCAATGTCCAGAATGTTCCTTCTGATGGGGTGTCTCCGGTGTTTCCACCATTTGCGTCTATGCGATACCAAGTCTGTCCGCCATAGGTAGCAACATCACCCACTGCATAAGAAGACCCTATTTGATATGGTCCAGTGAAATTCCACAGTGCATCAGCTCCGGTAGGGCCCGTAGCTCCCGTGTCTCCAGTCGCTCCGGTAGGGCCCGTAGCTCCCGTGTCTCCAGTCGCTCCAGTAGGTCCAGTAGGTCCAGTAGGTCCAGTTACACCCTGAATACCTTGGGGTCCAGTATCTCCGGTTGCTCCAGTAGGGCCTCGCTCGGTGGTGGCAACTTCAATCCAAAAATTGTCATAGTAAATAAAGAATTTTGTTGTAGAAGTGTTGAACCAACCATCACCCTCTGTTGGATTTAATGGTGGATTATCTCCAACATAGTAATTTCCTTCTGGTCCAGTTGCTCCCGTTGCTCCAGTGGGACCAATTTCACCTTGAATACCTTGAATACCTTGAACACCCTGCGGTCCCGTTGCGCCCGTTGGGCCAGTTACACCTGTCGGTCCAATGGGGCCAACAATTTGACCCACATCTACCCACTGAGCATCATCCCAAACATAAAGATTTCCGTCAGCTTGGACAATATATGCTTCATTAAGATTAGCGCTTGGTGGTAGGTCAACTACATTTTCTACTGATCCAATCAGATCTAACGATATTCCTTGGGGGCCCGTTGCACCGGTTGGTCCAGTTGGACCTGTGACCATGCTGTCTGCACCAGTTGCACCCGTAGCACCAGTTGGTCCAGTGGGACCAAGAGCACCAGTAGGTCCTGTGACCATGCTGTCTGCACCAGTTGGTCCAGTGGGACCAGTAGGACCTGTGGGACCAAGAGCACCAGTAGGTCCTGTGACCATGCTGTCTGCACCAGTTGGTCCAGTGGGACCAGTAGGACCTGTGGGACCAAGAGCACCAGTAGGTCCTGTGACCATGCTGTCTGCACCAGTTGGTCCAGTGGGACCAGTAGGACCTGTGGGACCAAGAGCACCAGTAGGTCCTGTAATTGATAAACCAGCAATACCTTGCGATCCAGTAGGTCCTGTTGCACCAGTTGGGCCCACGTTTCCTTGCGCACCGGTAGGTCCTGTAATTGATAAACCAGCAATACCTTGCGATCCAGTAGGTCCTGTTG
>VFQS010000074.1_pt1 | contig 139002 bp, 188 predicted proteins | sample 3512361 | NCBI WGS metagenome assembly VFQS01 (sample SAMN10412375, study PRJNA504923) | tailings metagenome | isolation source: Relicate 1 Philex TSF3 active mining | place: Philippines | reverse complement strand
CCAGAAGCAAAAGCATTCTCATACACTCGTGAGGAACTCTTCCAGTGTCTCACTAAAATCGTAGCACATCCTCATAAAACCATCACAGAACACGATCAATCCCGTGCTCTTGCGATTATGGTAGTGTTTGATGATTACTTCTCAAACTTCTGTGAGAGTGATAACAATGGTTCTCATTATGTTTATGAAAGGGACGAACTTGACTTTGAGGATTTTGTAAGGTTCAAACTTTGTATTGATGATTATGATTATGTTTCTGCTGATGAGGTGTTGAAATGATTGAAATTCAAAAGAACTACAAACTCACACTCACAGAGCAACAAGCAAAAGAACTCTACTCACTTCTACGACTACAAAAAGATACTGGTCATTTGACTACCGACCACGAAATTGTATTGGTGTATAATGAACTGAAGAAAATCTTTGGAGTTGGAATACGATGACTGACTTTCCAACCAAACAAGAAACTCAATACAAAATTGCTATTCTTGACTTGCTGATTGCGATTGATGAGGACATCGTAGATTGGAGAAACTTTCCAAAACTTTATCAGGCAGTTCGGTGTGCTGATGTTGTTCTTGATTTGTGGGCAGGTATGAACCTCAAAAAAATGAAAGAAGAAGCAGAAGCATACCTTCGTGGAATTGAAGATTATGAAGAAGAACCATATGACACTTAAAGAACTGGCACAGGGACACTCCAAATGCCCCTGTGAATGCCTTATAATACTCTCATACACACAGAAACCTGATGACTAACCTGTTCCCATCCGCACAAACAATCCTAGATGATTTCAAAGAGAAACATCCGATGTTGGATGATAGAACTGCCAGTATTTTTATCTCTACTGCCCTTCGTGCCCTTGCAAAGGATCATTTGAGAACGGAGGGAGAAGATTTTATGAGCATCGAAAAAGACATTCTTGTTATTGCTGAAGAACTGGAGAGACTGAAATGAAAATCTACGCACTTTATTACAAAGATCTGTTTGTCGTCGCATTTCCCAATCGTGAGGATTGTGTGGATTACGGCAAGAAACATTATGAAGGATATGAATGGGATTGTAACATTCTGGAACGATGGATTTATGAGACTGAACAATACCCATTCTCTCAACCAGGAACAAAATGACTGATAAACCAACCACCGCAAAAGAACTTAAAGAACTCTTTGGTGAGGTAGATTTGGAAAAGGTTCTCAAAGATGAGATTGTAGCAGAAATCAAAGAACAACACGATAAACATTTACTGAATACTTTGATGGATGGGAGGATTGAAAAATGACTAAACCCCATACTATTGGTGATTGGAGGGTAGTAAATAATAAACTTGAAATTTGGAATGGAAAAACTTGGGAGATTGCTCCTCATATTTTTGAAGGAATAGTTCCCATTAGAGGAGACATCGCAACTATTGATGGTGTAAAATACAAGAGGATTGAAGAATGACTAAAACCAAATCTAAATTCAAAGAAAATCCATTTCATATTGTTAGTAAAGAGAATTTGGTTGAAGTGTGGTTAGGAGAACCTAATGATGCTGAAAGTGATTACATTCTCTCTATTGATAAATTTTGGTTGCCTGAATTGATTACCAAACTTCAAGAGGTAAGATTATGACTGACGAACAAAAGTTTCAACATCTTCTCAAAGTTCTCAAAAATTACGCAGAACAACCAACTTGTTATAATCTAAATCCAGATTATAACTATCCAGATCATAGTTGGGATATTTTTGAAGATGGTTCTGATTATGGTGAGATTACCTTTGCCCGCACACTTTTAGAATGTATTGAAGTGGATTATGAGTATCCTTGGAATGATGGAGGACAATGACTAACAAAAACAACTACAAACAAGGTGTTGGTATTTTTGAACTTCTTACAATTATCTTTATTGTTCTCAAACTGACTGGAACGATTGATTGGACTTGGTGGCAGGTATTTTCTCCTTCTATTATTGCTCTCTCTGCTGGTTTTATTGAAGGTGTTATTGATGTTATTGTTGAGTATAGTCAAAAGAAAAAGGAAAAAAAATGACTGACGAAATAGACATCTCAAAAGTTCTCATAGAAGGGGACACCGCAACCATTATGGGTGTGAAGTATAAAAGGATTCAAGAACTGGAAAAAACAAAATCACCAGTAGAAGAAGCATTCAAAAGAGTTTATGGTAAGTATCCTGTGACTGATGTTACTGATGGATGTTGGGAAAATTTTCAAGCAGGTTATAAGTCCGCACAAAAGGATTATAAGGTAGGAGAGTGGGAACCAACACCTCAAACACCAGAACAAGTTGCTGATGGATTGAAGGAAGCATTCCGTGAAGCAGTCAAGCAAGGTGTGGTTTCATCTACAAACCCAGACGAAATTGTGCTGGAAGATGTGAAGATGTTTCACCTGGAAAGTATGAATGAGAAAACCTTATGGGTCGGGGTTTATACTCAAAATGGTAAAACCTATCACTTGAATATTTCTGCGGATGGTGATAAACTTAAGTATTGGTGGAGTGATGAGACCTGTGACTGATAGAGAAAAAGAACTCTATTTTATTATCTCTGAATGGTGGGACGAAGTATTCTCAACTGCAGTAAGAGAAGGTAGAGTAGAAAACATCAAAAAACTTGTAGAATATATTATGGAAATTGATGAAAATACTTGGGATGCTCCTATTCCTGATGGTGTTGACCCTTGGAACCTGAGAGGTAGAAGTTAAATGAGAAGTTTTCTAACTGGTATTATGTGGGGTTTCTCTGCGATTGGTGTGGTCGCATCATTCGTTTATGTGTATGCGATTTACATTGATGTGAATATGAAGACCCCACAACACACTTCTACGGTTGTTGGTGGTTCTGGTGACTTGAAATGCACTTCGTCTTGTGTGGTGAAAGAACAATGACCGATGCACATTATGGATGGGTAATTAATACTCATTATGACTGGATCAATATGTTAACGAAGATGGAACAAAGTAAGCCTCAAAGGTTTAAAGAGTTTCATTATGAAAAAACAACAATTTACCACTACCTAGATAAACTACAACACGAACAACATCTATACGATTGATTATGCAAACTACAGTATCAACAGACGGCGATGATCTGGTACTTGATATTCCAGAAGAAATGCTGAAAAAACTTGGATGGGTGGAAGGAGATACAGTTGAGTGGATTGAGAACGACGATGGATCTTTTGTAATTAAAAAAGTATGAAAGTCGCTTGTCTTTATTACGGTCAACCTAGATTTACAAATAATCCGTATTGTTTTGAGAGTCATAAGAAGTTTATCTTTGACCGATACGATACGGATATTTTCGCGCATCTATGGTGGGATAATGAAGAAGACTATGATCGATCTCACGTGAGTGATTGGGAGTTCTCATCCTGGTTACAAATGGATAAGTGCCCTAAAGATAAGGATGACTATAAACGATTCCTGGACAAGTGGGATCCTCTAGCCCTATCCACCTCTCAACCCAGACAGTTTGAGAACGAACAGATGTGGCAAGAGATTGAAAAGAGATTTGATACTGAGAGATTTCATAAGAAGAACTTTCACAATCAATTGTCTCAACTGTTCTCTATTCAAAAAGTTGGCCAATTGATTGGTGATCGTATTAATGAATATGATTTTATTATCCTCATTCGGTCAGACATAAATATCTGGGACTACCCAGATTTGAATACTCTTCCTAGGAACAAGTTCTATCTCTCAAGTCACGCAATGCCCTTCCCTGACTTGGGATTTATCTTTCCTCCTAGATTCAAAAGAATTTTAAACACGTATGAACATTGTGAGAAAAATCTGGTAAACTGGGATCTCTGCTGGGCTCCAGTTGCAGAAGCGTTCAAATATTCTTGTTACAAACGTTTCTATAGTGAGAGTGATCTACTTCGTGGTCCTCTCCCACTACGACTTGTCCGTGGTGTTGATTGTAAAGGACCGACTTGGTAATTATGAAAATCACTCTTATTGGCCCAGGAATTATGCCCATCCCTCCTACTGGTTGGGGTGCTGTAGAAATTCTTGTCTGGGATACTAAACTTGCCTTGGAGAAACTGGGCCATAATGTTCAGATTATTAATACCAAAGACGCAAGACAAATCATCAATGAGATCAACTCATTTCGACCTGACTTTGTTCACGTTCATTACGATGAGTTTATTCCCATTGTACCGTTCATTCAATATCCTAATGCAATCACCAGTCATTTTGGTTATCTAGAACGTCCACAGATGTTCAATGGATACATCAACGTGGCGAATGAGTTTATGCGTATCAAACCAAACATCTTTTGTTTGTCTGAAGGGATTGAAAAAATTTACAACGTAATGTTTGATGTACCCAAAGACAAAACTTTTATTACTCCAAATGGTGTCAACATTGATGAGTTCCATTTCGTTGACGATCCTGAGTTTCCTGATCGTAGCATCTATCTGGCCAAAATTGATCATCGAAAACGTCAACATCTCTTCCAATCAATTGATAGTCTTTGGTTTGCTGGCAATATCGCTGACGATCGATTTAACACTTCTAAGAATTATCTTGGAGAGTGGTCGAAAGACAGACTCTACAACGAACTCACAGAATACGGAAACCTAGTTCTCCTTTCTGATGGAGAGGCTCATCCCCTGGTTTGTATGGAAGCTTTAGTTGCAGGTCTGGGTGTGGTAGTATGTGAATGGGGTAAAGCTAATCTGGATACATCGAAGGAATTCATTACTGTTATTCCCGAAGATAGGATCGCAGACATTAGTTTTGTTGAAGAACAAATTATTAAGAATAGAGAATACTCCATCAAACATCGTGATGAAATCCGTGAATACGGTAAACAGTTTGATTGGGTGAACGTATTAGAAAAACATTATCTGCCTGCCGTTGAGAGTGTGATTGCAAAACATGGATCGTAATAAAGCCGCATATAAACTCAAAGACTTTGGACCACTTTACGTCATTAATTTAGATGGACAACCAGAAAGATGGCAGTGGATGCAAGAACAACTTGACTATTGGCAACTTACCAATTACGAACGTATCTCCGCCTTTGATGGTAGAGATGATGATCTATCGGATATTCTATCTGGACGATATCCCAATGCAGTTTCTTCTGGTGAGATTGGCTGCGTAACATCTCATCTTAAAGCGATCAAACATTGGTATGAGACCACCGACTCACCCTATGGTGTGTTTATGGAAGATGACTGTGACTTTGTTTCTGTAAAGTCCTGGCCATTCTCCTGGAGAGAATTTATGGCTAGAGTGCCATATGACTGGGATTGTCTTCAACTTGCAGTTATCAATCCACGTAAGTTAGTTGCAAACATTCATCCAAGATATGTGGATGATTATTCTACGGCTTGTTTTGTAGTGAACCGTAGGTATGCAGAAAAGTTGATGCACTTTCATTGTAGAGATGATAAATTCAAACTAGATAATGGTGTACGCCCTCGTGCCGTTGCGGACGATTTAATTTACAATGCAGGAAAAACATACGCCATCCCCCTATTCCTTTATAAATTGGAACTTGGTTCAACTATCCATCCAGAACATATTGATGTTTTCCATAAGTCTAGCCGCGAAGGGTTAGATCATTGGTGGACAAATCAATCCTCTGATATGCCCATCGATAAGTTTTTTGAGTATGATACTCACGAACTTAATTAACCTAAAGTTAAAGACAAATTACTAAATTTCTGTTAGAATGTCTAAGTCTTCTTCATTGAAGACACTGTAAACCTACTAAAAATTTTTATGAAATTTGCAATCGCTCTTGCTGCCCTTCCTTTTATGGCAGCTCCTGCCCTTGCTGGTCCCTATGTAGAGTCAAAGACCACAACTTCTCTTTCCGATGGTAATTATAAGTCTGCTCAGACTGAACTGCGTATCGGTGTAGAAGAGAAAGTCGCTAAGAATGTTGCTGTTTTTGGTGAGGTTGGTCCTGGTTATGAGTGGAACACTGGTTCTACCCGTAATGAGTATGTGACTGTTGGTGAAGTTGGTGTGAAAGCCAAAGTTGCCAAGAACGTTGGTGTGAACGCCAAAGTGACTGGTGAATATGGCGGACTGTCTAAAGTGTTTGATATGGGTGGAGAACTCAAGGTTCGTTATTCGTTCTGATTGTAAGTAGTAATACTTAATCCGTCAGGATTTTCTAACAAGGGTGGGTTTCCCCCCTTGTTTTTTCTTTTGTTTTACTATATAATCTAGTAACAGTTCTTCACAAAACTATAATGACTGTAACAACTAATGATCGTGGTCAACAGAATATGTGGGCGAAAGAACCCACTATGTACTACGAGAACTATGGTATGGATACACCTAACCAAGTAAAGGAGAAGATTAATGGGCGTTGGGCAATGGTCGGCATTGTTGCTGGTTTTATTTCTTACGCTCTCACTGGCAACCTCTACTTCGGAATCTTCTGATGATTGAAGCTCTCTGGACAATCACCACGGTTGCATTTTTTGTGATTCTGGGTTATTCTGTGGAACAACTATCAGAAACATTCTAATGACCACTGGTGAAATGTTAGGGCAACTTTCGATTGCCCTTCAAGAACTTGTAGAGACTGGTGCCTGGGACAACGGAGATGAACTTAAAGTCTGTGTCGCAGGTACCCTTCCCAAAGACAAATTTATAGTTATTCAAAACGTTACCAAGAGGACAAAACAATGAACGAAAGAGCAGAACGTATCAACGGTTGGGCTGCGATGATTGGCATCGTATCCGCAATGACTTCCTATGCACTGACTGGCCAGATTATTCCTGGTGTCTGGTGATAAATACTCCATAAATTTCTATAATAATTATGTCTTCTGAATTTGCTGATATGAGCATTGATGATATTCCCACCTATGATCCTGGTGGAAGAATTACTGTTCCCTGGAGACATCCAAGAATCGATAAAGAGCTTGATTTTGTTTTCAGAGAGAAAGATGAAAACGGTGATTTTCAATTCGTAACTAGAACATCAAAAGAGGTGTTTAAGGATAGAAGATTGGCTCTCTTTGGTCTCCCTGGTGCATTTACACCAACCTGTAGTGAGTTTCAACTTCCAGCTTATGAAGCTGCATATGAAGACTTTATCAAAAAAGGAATTGATGAAGTCTACTGTCTGTCTGTGAACGATGCGTTTGTAATGAACGCTTGGTTTGAAAAACTTGGTATTGAAAAAGTCAAAGCCCTCCCAGATGGAAATGGTACCTTTACTTGGGCTTGCAATTTGATGGTTGCAAAACACAATCTTGGTTTTGGTAACAGGTCCTGGCGTTTCGCCGCAATTGTAGATGATGGAATCTTTGAATCTCTGATTGAAGAATCTGGTAAGTCTCCAAATTGCCAAAGCGATCCTTACGAACTTACAAAGCCAGAAAATCTACTTGCAAGACTAGGAAACAACTAGTTACTAGTTTGTAACATTCTAAACTCTGTTCCTAAATAAGGGACAGAGTTTTTTTTATTATGCCACGTGGTCAATTAACGAAAGATATCATCAAATGTGAAGTGATGAAGATAAAGAAGGAGTTGGATAGTGATATCAATATCTGGTCCTCAGATCCTAAGACTCTTGCACACAAGTATCTCAATAGAGTCCTTGATAAAATTGATGAGTATAGGGTATAATAAATAGATAGAAAACGATAAAAATAAGTGACACTCAAAAATCCCTCAAATTTTTTTCGCGAAGAAATAGAAGAAAAAGAAATTTTGGTTGAACAAACCGACAGAGTTTTGCGCGAAGAATTAACAAAGGTTGAGAATTTATCTGATGAACTTTCCAGATTGCAACAACAAATTCATCTGAAAGTTGTTGAGAATGATGTCGCTTCTTCATTCAAAAAACAAGTATCAGAGCTTACTGATGTAGTTAATAATCTTGTACAGAACGAGATCCCCAGATATAAGAAACAAGTCGCTGGTAATGAGATAAGATTAAGTAATCAAGTGTCCTCATTCAAAGAGGATATCGATAAAAAAGTTGAAGGTTTTTATAAGAAAATTGGCGAATTCAAAGATGTAATTCAGGTTATTGAAACTGTATCGTTAATTGAAAAGTATATCAATACACATCATCAAGATTTGATGTCTCTTAAGGAAGAAGTTCTTGATGAAATAGAACAAATTCCAGTAGGTAATATTCAAGAAAATCTTGAAAGACTTGAAAGAAAGATTGACTTCATTAGAGATACTTACTCTCAGATTGATCCAGAACTTGTCGCAAAAGAAATAATTCAAGAAGGACTTTTAGATGAGCCTTTAAATTCTAAAAATCAAGATCCATTGACACCATTGGATCAAAAGTTTGTAACTATTAATCAGTTGCAAGATCACTATCGATTATTTCTTGGACGTATTCAACAACAACTCTCCACATTAGGTGGTGGTGGTGAAACAAAACTGCAGTATCTTGATGACATCGTTGGCATTGCTACTAATGCTTCTGTGTATGATGGTAAGTTTCTAAAGTATAATCACACTCTAGGTAAGTTTGAATTTGTAACTGTTTCTGGTACGGGGGGAAGTAGTGATTACGCATCAGTAGCAGGCATAGCAACTTACGCATCAGTAGCAGGTATAGCAACTAATGCACAAGGCTTGACTGGAACTCCATCAATTACCGTTGCGTCAGTTACTGCGTCTAATTTAAATTCAAGTGGAATTGTAACAGCGTCTTCTTTTAGACCAAGTGGAGGTTTTATACAAGCGGCGGATGGTACAAACTCATTATACATTTACAGTGGAACTGGAAATGTGGCGTTCCAAGGAACGATAGGCGCAAGTCAAGTCAATAATGCCTCTGGATATAAGGCATTTGACTTTGGAACTACAACTACACCATCAGTTAATATTACAAACGAATTAATTGTTGGTGCAGGTGCATCTATTGTTGGTGTGGTGACTGCATCTAGTTTTAGTGGAAATGCTACAAGTTCCACAACTGCTGGATATGCAACCACTGCTGGTATAAGCACTTATGCAACAACGGCTGGTGTTTCCACAATTGCAGGATATGCATCAACAGCAGGTATTTCAACAATTTCTCAAGGACTTACTGGAACTCCAAATATTACAGTAGGAGTTATCACTGCGACCGATTATCGTATTCAATCAGTCTCTGAAAAGACAACACTTGTGAATGGTAATACTGTAAGTCTTGTTTATAATACTGGTTCTGGAAATATTGCTATTTGCACAAATCCAAGTGGTGATGTTACTTTAAACGTAACAGGAATTCCTACAGATAGTAATTTTGATAATCGATCTCTTACATTCAGTGTTATTGTGAATAATACTGGAACTGCTAGGAGTTGCACCGCAGTCAACTTGAATGGTCTCAGTAGAACAATTAAGTGGTTTGGTGGATCACTCTCAGCAGCAATCTCTGGAGTCACCACAAGTTCTGGATATGATATTTACAACTTCACTGGAATTAATACGGTCGGTTCAGCAAGCACGACCTCAAATTATGAAGTTCTTGGAACTGTAAATGGTGGATATAGATAATGTCTCCTTTATTGTCTAGGATTAGTTACAGTAAGGGAACTGGGTCAATTGTTATTAGGACGGCATCTGCTCAAGTTGGAATTGCTTCTACAAGTCTCTATGATAATATCGGTGGACTTGCCGCATATATGAATGGGTTCTTAAATGAATATAAGAATCCATCATTTTACAATTACACTTTAGATGGTGACGCTACCAATATTCTTGATGGTACAGGAGATATGTATGATAGAGGAAATTTTACGACTCCTTGGTTGATTGCTGGAACTAATTATACGGGGTCGTCCAATGTAATTACTGACTATCCAAGTCGTGTATCGTATGCGAATACCACAGCAACTTTGGTTGATACTAGTTTTAGATATGCTTCTGTCAGTGGATATGTTCAAAACGGAACAACACGTCCATTAATGGTCATTGGGACAAGAACTGGAGTTGGAACTTCAATCGGTTGGCAGAAAGGTGGAAACTCTGGTGCCGATGGTGGAGGAACGCTTGCTTCTGGATTTGTTTATAACGGAACCACTGTAAATGGATTTACGGTTTATTCATATATCCGACAAACTTATAATGCTGGTGATCCATCTCATTGCGATCTTTATATTTTATTAGGTCATCCAAGTTGGGATTCTGCTTTTGGAACTATTAATAACTTTGCTGCTGCTGTAAGTATTGGAAGTAATGGTGGATACTTATATACTTCTGGCGCTGGTGTAAAGAATGTCCTTGCGATTACATTACTCCTTTCTAAAAGTGCAGGTGTTCAAGTAACAAATGCAGAGTGTCAAACAGTTACAGACAGTATTATTAACAGAGTTAAATTATACTTTGGTTTCTGACCGTTCCAGGGCTTGACGGATTCGGGAAACCGTAGTATGATAAATAGGTAAACAAATGTTACGGAAAGTAAAGGTTCTGTAACAATGTTCCTCTTCCTAACCGAGACCTATGGGGAGGTTAAACACAGTCTCTCATATCCCCGCTGAGGGTGCGGGGAACATAGTAACTCCACCATTCCCCTGATGGTCTTACTACTCTTTTACTTACAATGACTGCTTCAATTGCTCAACAACGCTCTAATAACTCCTGGGAACAGTTTTGCCAGTGGGTTACTTCAACGGACAACCGCCTGTATGTGGGTTGGTTCGGTACTCTGATGATTCCTACGTTGCTTGCCGCAACAATTTGTTTCATCGTCGCCTTCATCGCTGCTCCTCCTGTGGACATCGATGGTATTCGTGAACCCGTTGCTGGTTCACTGATGTACGGAAACAACATCATTTCAGGTGCTGTAGTTCCTTCAAGCAACGCCATCGGCTTGCACTTCTATCCCATCTGGGAAGCCGCCTCTCTTGATGAGTGGCTGTACAATGGTGGACCTTTCCAACTGGTAGTATTCCACTTCCTCATTGGCATCTATGCCTATATGGGTCGTGAGTGGGAACTCTCTTACCGTCTTGGTATGCGTCCTTGGATTTGTGTTGCCTACTCTGCACCTGTTGCTGCTGCGAGTGCAGTATTCCTGGTGTATCCTTTTGGTCAGGGTTCTTTCTCTGATGCGATGCCTCTGGGTATCTCTGGTACTTTCAACTATATGCTTGTGTTCCAGGCAGAACACAACATCCTGATGCACCCCTTCCATATGCTTGGAGTTGCTGGTGTGTTCGGTGGTTCTCTGTTCAGTGCAATGCACGGTTCTCTGGTTACTTCTTCGCTGGTTCGTGAAACCACCGAGAACGAGTCGCAGAACTATGGTTACAAGTTCGGTCAAGAAGAAGAGACCTATAACATCGTTGCTGCACACGGCTACTTTGGTCGTCTGATCTTCCAGTACGCTTCGTTCAACAACTCTCGTTCACTTCACTTCTTCCTTGCTGCCTGGCCTGTTGTAGGTATCTGGTTTGCCGCTCTTGGAGTCTCCACTATGGCCTTCAATCTCAACGGCTTTAATTTCAACCAGTCTCTCCTGGACAACAATGGTCACGTGATCAACACCTGGGCTGACATTCTGAATCGTGCCAACCTGGGCTTTGAGGTGATGCATGAGCGTAACGCCCACAACTTCCCTCTGGATCTTGCTTCTGCTGAGACCGTACCTGTGGCACTGACCGCTCCTGCGATCGGTTGATCAGTACGGAAACACCCTATAAAGTTGCGGAAATAATCAGAGATACTTGGCCGCAACTTTATAGGCCTCCAAAAAAAGAAGATCTAAATAAAACTGAATATCGTCGGCGCGAAGAGGGGTAACTGGCACAATCCAGTTGACACCCCTCTTTTTTTCATTAGACTGTGCAGGGGTTCTGATTAACAATGAAACTTTGGATGCTTGCAAATCGCAAAACAAAAGAGACATATGAACGTGATCGATTTATAGAAGAGGCTGATAAATCTGGAATCGATTTATCCGTTGTCTATGCAGACGAGATTGACTTGTTAGTATCAAGAGACGATCGTAAGTCAATACGTTTTCAGAATGACGTTGTATCCCTGCCTGAGGTAGTATTGGCTCGTACTGGCAGTGCGACTGGTCACTTCAATCTATCAGTGCTTAGACAATTTGAGAGATTGAATGTACCCACTCTGCCACATTCAGATGCGATCATTGCATCTAAAGATAAGATGTATGCAAACCAGATTCTTGCACAGGCAGGATTGCCGATTCCAAAAACTATGTTGACAAGATTCCCTAGTGATAGTGAACTTGTAGAGAAACAAGTTGGATTTCCTTGTGTTGTGAAGGTGGTTACTGGATCTCACGGAGCTGGTGTATATCTGTGTGAGAATAGGAAACAATTTGAGGATCTCGCAGAACTGATATCTGCACTAGACTTTAAGAATTCAATGATCGTGCAGGAGTATGTACAACATTCAGAGGGACGTGATCTTCGTGTTATTGTTGTTGGTGGTAGGGTTGTGGGTGCTATGCTTCGCCAGAGTACCGATGGATCCTTCAAAGCAAATATCTCCAGAGGTGGAGAGGGGTCTGTATTTGAAATCACCGATGAGATTGAAATGATTTCTATTCAAGTTGCTAAGGTATTGAATCTGGATATTGCAGGTGTTGATCTACTCTTTCATCAAGATGGATTTAGAATCTGTGAAGCCAATTCATCACCAGGATTCAGAGGCTTTGAACAGGCGTTAGGTGTAAATATTCCAAGAAAGATATTTGAATACGCTAAGTTGAGGGCAAAGTAATGGGAATGTTTGATACTGTAAGATCATCCTATGACCTTGGACCAGGTTATATGAATAAAGAACTCCAGACTAAGGATCTGGATTGTTGTATGAATGATTATTGGATTGATCCTGCTGGCCAATTGTTTGAAATAGACTATTCACATACTGCAGACTTTGTAGAACTGGTAGAAGGTGATGAAGGATATGATGAGAATCGTAGGTGGGTCAATTTAAAATGGATTCCAAATGGACATCACGGAAGGATAAAACCAGTTTACATTTTTAAGGTTGTAGAGGTATATCCTGCCACGTTTGACGGTCACTACGCAAAATGGCCCTCTTGTCATATCCTATTCAGAGATGGTATTATAATGGAGGTCAGACACACTAACCTCTATGACGAAGTTCCAAGTGGTTTATGAACGTCAAAAAAAGAAGGGTACTTCTATTCAGAAGGCCACATTCTTTGATGAACGTGATGCACTGATGTGGGCTCAACATCTTAAGAGAAATAACATTGAGTCTGAAATTGTTCCAATTTTCTGAATCTGATATATAATCGTGTTGAATCCTCAAACTATGAACTTCACTGTCTATTCAAAACCTGGTTGCCCATACTGTGAGATGATTAAACAAATCCTGATTGGAAAGGATTTGGCTTTCATTGAGTATGTTCTGGATGTTGACTTCAGTAGACAACAATTTATTGATGAGTTTGGAAACACAACTTATCCACAAGTCGTTATGGATGGTAAAAAACTTGGAGGATGTACAGACACAGTTAAGTATCTGAGGGAACAGAAGATTATCTAATGGAAATATCACTTTACGATATCGTAGAGAGGGTTATTGATGATGCCTTTTTTCATCAAACATACACCTTCTCAATGTATGATTACCTCAAATCAAACAAGGTAACCAAACCCATTGTTTCAGAGTTTATCAGCAGTGCAACAGCCTCATCATTATCAACCACAGTAGAAGACTTAGATCTTTATCTTGAGGGTGGTAATGATGACTTACACAAACAAATACGTGAGGCATATGGTAACCTAGGTAAGCCAACTGCCAGAAAAATTAGAGATTACTTGTACTGTATTTTAGAGGATGCTTGGAAATATGAAAAAGACAAACGACCTGGGAGAAAACTTGGATCTAAGAATCGCAAGAGAGTCACTAAATAATCCAGAGAGTTGGAGGAGTAAGTAAGTTTCTTTTGTAGTTCTCTCTAGGTACGGAAAATGTTAATAGCAACGACTTTAGTCTTCTCTGCCTTATTCTGCATTGGAGGCACACTAGTTGGGTTTATACTAGGTTGGTTCTTGAGTGAAAAGTATTCTGAATATATGGAACTCAAGACCGCACAAGTTACAACTCATCCAGAGATGTATGATCAAGACGGAAACTTACTGAATACCGAACTGACTGCACTACGATTTGTAATTGACGAATCTAATTATTACGACGACGAAGACGACTAATTATGACTGTAACTAAATTACCACCTAATCCTTTGTTGACTGAAGTTTTGGATCTCGCTTCAAAACAAAAGACGAAAGCAAAGAAGGTTGAGGTGTTGAAAGAGTATGACACTGATGCATTACGTGCGATCCTGATTTGGAACTATGAAGCCGTGAGTATGTTACCTGACGGTGAAGTTCCCTACACACCTAATGATGTCCCTGCAGGGATTGAACATCAACAACTGTCCACAGAGTATAAGAGGCTGTATCACTTCGTAAAAGGTGGTAATGATTCTCTTGCGCCTCTGCGGAGAGAAAGTATGTTCATTCAGTTGTTAGAAGGCCTTCACAAAGATGAGGCTGAACTTCTGGTTAAAGTTAAAGATAGGCGACTGGAAGAAATTTATAAAATTACCAAGGATGTTGTTGCAGAGGCATATCCTGATATCAAATGGGGATGGCGAAATTGATGCCGTTATCGAACCTGGACCTCCAAGACTTCAAGAACAAGGGAGTGACTGTGATTCATTCTGATTGCAGTGTCGAAGCTGCAAATGACAAGTCACTTCCTGTCGATAGTTATCTTGTTACTTGTGATCTTGATGGTGTTAAATGGTATGACATTGTGAAGGGACTACAGGTGCCTATCTTTGATTGTTATTATGATGCGTTTGGCCAAAACGTAATGCAAAAAATGGTTTGGACGAAAGGAACTGTTTCGTCTAGAGCCTGGGGTGTTGTTAATGAAGACAAGAAGAAAAAATGACTGAAGAGAATAAACAACTAGGTCTTGGTGCCGGTGGTTATAAACCAGAGTTCAAAGTGGCTTCTGGTAGTGGTTTTGTAGGCGGCCGTGATATGGTCGATGATGTAGAAACTACAGATCCTAGACAAAACCTTGATAACTACACCGTCAATATGCAAGAGATGAAGAAGGTTGTAAAGAAGTACAAAAAACTCAAGAAGTATATGAAGTCTCCCTTGTATGAGATTCAAAAACTTAGTGGGAAACAAACGGTTGTTGATAAGTTGATCAGTGAGTATCAAGAAAATCCAGAACTGTAACATATAATACAAAACTATTTGCATAGATAGAACAGAAGGTCTATAATGGCCTCACGTTCATTCGTTATTTGCAAATAGCGAACGGAAGTAAGCCGACTCGGAACGGATCGTTCATCTATGGAAGTAATCATTCTAACTTGTGTACAGGCACAATTAATGATTGGAAGGGTTGTCAAACACGACATTCCAAAACAAGCCAAGAATGATATTATTTGGGAGATCAAACAGATCGCACCCAAGACGTGCCCCATAGACGCAAAAGCCGACTGAAGGAACGCTCTTTAGCCTCAAAATTAAGGAGAAAACCTAATGTCTAAAGCCGTTTACAGAGGTTGTCTTTATGACACCGATGATGTAAAGAAAGAGTATGTAAGTTGGTACACCCAAACTCACGCACCTGCACATCCACAGAACACTTATCGTGGACTGTCTTATCGTCCTTGTAAGAACCTGGAGGTGCAGAAGTGAATACGTACTTTGTTCGTTACCTCAAAAAGAAAGCGAAGAAGGAAAAACTCCTTCACATTGCACAAGTAAATATGGCTAAACAACCACAAGTCGCGTAAGTCAAGAGGAGGGTAAAACCTCCTCTTTTTTTGTGCGTATCCATACACAACTGGCTCTTGACACCACCCTGTAACCTAGATAAAATAACTCTGTCGGGGTTCAGAGAAATGAATAAAGCCAAACTTAAAGTATTATTAGCTGCCCTTAAAGAAGTAGTGGAAGAGTTAGAATCTGAGATCTATTCAGATACTTCTTCGTACATACCACCTGCAGAGCCAAGTCAGACACATCACCTTTCAGACTACGATGAGGTATTCGACGATGATGGCTACCCTGATTGACTGGAAAAATAAAGACGACAAATTTCAACAGAGACAGTTCCTACTCAGTTCATTTGTAAGAATCAAATATGTGATTACTAGAGATGTCTATGAGTTTTGTGACTTCTTAATCAGTCAAGGATACATTCCACCACTTGACCATCTTGATAATGTAGATAGAGATGTTCGTGAGAGGTTTCATCAATATTTGAGAGAGGTTAAGGGGTATTAAATATGACGGTTGCATAAAAACAATGTACGGTGACTTAGACAATTTTGAAAAAGCCCTTGCTCATTTTGGTACAAGAGTAGAGATTATCGTTGCCTTAGAACTGGGTGATAAGATAGACTCTGATAGTGCCTACAAGATGATTAAGGCAGAACTTAAGGATCTCAAAAAGATCCGCAAACTTACCAAACAAGAAACTAATGATTAGGAATTTTGTTATTGCATCTTTGATGATGTTTTCTTCTCCAGTATTTGCACAGACTGCACCGACGCCAGTCAAACCTAAAATCTATCGTCAGTTTGTGTACGAAACTCCCTGTGCATTGGACACTGGTCTAGCTGCTCAAATTGACACCTGTAAGGTTGTAGAAACCCGTGAGACTGGAGGTGCACTTCGTACTCGTTATATCTACTCTAATAAGTTTGGTTTGACCATCAAGTCTTGGTTTGATAAGAAAAAGGGTTTTATGACCTGGGACTCTCACAATAAGTTTGATTATAAGTGGGAGTATAGAGCTGCTGGAACTGGTGAACAAGGTAATTGGTCACTGGTAATGCCTGGTTTCCTTCTGCAAAATGTATCTTGGGATTAATAATGAACGAATCTTCTTCTATGCAAGTTAAACTTATCAGTGTGACACCAGATGCCGAAAAAACAATGGCGTATGTTGCGCGAGTTTCTAATCCTGCGAATCAGGACAACGAAAATTATGCCAAGTTGTTGGCTTATTGTATTAAGCATAATCATTGGTCTGTGTTTGAACAGTCTTTTATGACTCTTGAGATTGAAACAAGTCGTGCAATCGCAGCTCAAATTCTTCGTCATCGATCATTTACTTTTCAAGAGTTCTCTCAACGATATGCAGATGCAAGTTTGTTGACTGGTCAGATTCCCCTTCCCGAACTACGTAGTCAGGATCTAAAGAACCGCCAGAACTCCGTAGATGACCTGCCAATGGACTTGAAGATCAGTTTGTACACCAAGATCCAAGATCACTTTGAACAGGGATTCCAACTGTATACAGAGATGTTAGACGCTGGTGTTGCAAAAGAGTGTGCTAGAATGATTCTTCCTCTTGCAGTGCCTACCCGCATCTATATGACTGGCTCGTGTCGTTCCTGGATTCATTACATCAAACTCCGTTCAGCTAATGGAACACAAAAAGAACATATGGATATCGCAAATGCTTGTAAGATTGTGTTCTGTAATCAGTTTCCTGTTGTGGCAGAAGCCCTTGAGTGGGTCTAAATACATCATCCCTTTTTGATTTTATGGCAACGTACCCCGTGAAAAATACTCTGACTGGTGAACAGAAAGAGGTTGTAATGAGTGTAAATGAATGGGATCAGTGGAAAAGGGATAATCCAGATTGGACCCGTGACTGGTCTGATCCTTCTACTTGCCCTGCAGCTGCAGAGGTGGGTGAGTGGAGAGACAAACTCATTTCCAGAAATCCAGGCTGGAATGACGTTCTTCACAAAGCATCAAAAGCACCTGGTTCTCGCGTAAAGAAAATCTAGTATGCCAAGAAAAAGGAAGTCATCTGAACCAATCGGTATTGGGCTCACGGCAAAACAAATGAAACGAAAGAAACCTATCAACAACGACTTCTTAGTTGATATTGAACCTCTCACTCCTAACCAACAGAGACTCTTTGATGCATACAAAGAGGGTAAAAATATCTTTACCTATGGGTGTGCAGGAACTGGTAAAACTTTCGTTGCTCTCTATCTGGCACTTCAGGATGTTCTTGATGAGTACACTCCTTACAAAAAGATTTACATTGTAAGATCTCTGGTGGCCACCCGTGAGATTGGTTTCTTACCTGGTGATCACGAAGATAAGTCTGCACTTTACCAAATTCCATATAAGAATATGGTCAAGTATATGTTTGAAATGCCAACAGATGCAGACTTTGAAATGTTGTATGGTAATCTGAAGTCACAGGAAACAATCTCATTCTGGTCTACATCATTCCTCCGTGGTACAACGTTTGACGATTCAATTTTATTAATTGATGAAGCTCAAAACTTGAATTTTCACGAACTTGATAGTATAATCACCCGTGTAGGTGAGAATTGTCGTATCATTTTCTGTGGTGATGCAACTCAAACTGACTTGACCAAGACGTATGAACGTAATGGTATTCTTGACTTTATGAAAATCATCGAACAGATGAATGAATCATTTGAGATGGTTGAGTTTGGTGTAGAAGACATTGTTCGTTCTGGTCTTGTTCGCGAATACATTATGAAAAAATTGGCACTTGGTCTCTAATGCAAAGAACTTATCATAATTTTCTGGGTGAAATTGAATTAGAGAAAAAAGAAACTGACAAGTGTCGTCTCTATCAACTTCCAAGTGGTGACTGGGTGCCTTCTATCACTTCAGTCACCTCTTTCTATAACCGTAAAATTTTTATGGAATGGAGAAAGAAAGTTGGTGATGATGAAGCTAATCGAATTACTAAAAAGGCTACAACTAGGGGTACAGATTTCCATGAGGCAGCGCAGTCGTATCTTGAAGGTAAAGAGATCAGTTGGGATAACCACCTCCCAGCCACTCAGTTTATGTTCCACTCCGCCAAACCGTACCTTGATAAGATTGATCATATACATGCTATTGAGCGTACCCTTTATTCTGAGTATTTCGGTATTGCTGGGCGTGTTGATTGTATTGCGGAGTACGCCGGAGAACTTGCTGTCATTGACTTTAAAACTTCAGACAAAATTAAACCAGAAAGTTGGTTAGAAAATTATTTTGTACAGGAAACGGCCTACGCCTGTATGTACTATGAGATGACAGAGATACCAGTCAAGAAACTAATTACAATTATGACAACTCCTTCTGGAGAAGTTAAAGTGTTTGACAAAAGAAATAAAGACGAGTATATTAAGTTGTTAGTTCGATACATTAAAGAATTTGTTACTCACAATCTCCCCAATGAATAAAGACCTGGACAAGGCACTTAAAGAAAAGTTTCTGTGTCAAACGAAATTCACAAAAGATATCGAAGAATTAGTTCGTGACAATGACGATCTGAATTATATTGATGCGATCGTTCACTATTGCGAAGAACATAAGATTGAAATAGAATCGGTTGCAAAGTTGATTAGTAAACCTCTCAAAGAGAAAATCAAAGCCGAAGCTATTGAACTCAACTTTTTAAAACGTACATCTCGCGCACGATTGCCCCTGTGAAAGTGACACCATTTGAAGTCTATACCACCTATTTGGGAATGAAAAATCACTTCACCAGAGAGAAGTATGATTTCATCAAGTATGGTGGAAAGACCCGTGCATCTGTTGAGTCTTTTAATAAGAGACGAGACAGATATTTTTTTGAAAGAATGTCTCGCAAGAAAGACGATGATGAGATTGTGAATTATTTCATCGCAAACTTTATATCTTGTGAAGATCCTGGTAAAATGTGGATAGGTGAAATCATTCAGAATGGAGAAACAAACTTCAAAGAGTGGCAAAGGAGAAACCAATCCCTGTCCTACGTTTTCGGAAACGAAGTTGAAAGAATCTTTACAAGAGATAATTTCGACAGTTACTTCCATACTCAGGGTCAACACCCGAAGATATTAAAATCTTATCTAAGAAAAGATATATCAATAGAAACACTTATCATTCTTGATAAGATTTTGGGATTTGCAAATCATCTGGATAAAAAGTTATTGGATCCAGTTTGGAGTACGGTTTCCCTGAAAATAAAGAAGTACAGCCCCTTTCTAAATATTGATGTGCTTCGATATAGAAAGATCCTGAAGGAGAAAATCCAATGAGTTTTTTACAGAGTGAATTGGTTCGTGCAGGTCTTGTTGAGATCAACGAACTTCAAGAAGAGATCTTCAAGGATGCGATGAAGTTTCCATCAATGTCAACTGAAAAACAATATGAACATCTGGAGAAGCTAGAAACTCTCCTTGAAAAACAAAAGATTATGTATACGCGAGTCTGTCTTTCTGACGACCCCGAAGCACAACAGATTAAAGAAAACATCATCGACGCATCCAAGATGCTTGGTTTTCCTGGTGACGTGGATCCTGGTAATCTGTTCAATAATATGCATATGACTATTCAAAATCTTCGTAAATTGGTTGAAAAGGGTCTTGACAAGTAGTTCATTCCCAAGTATCATTTATGATGTCGATATCGCCACTGGTGATCAGCACCAGATGGCCAATAAAGGCCAAATCTTACAAAATCCGAGGTATCCAAATGTCTTTTGCCGATCTCAAGAAACAATCCAAACTGGGTTCCCTGACTTCAAAACTGGTTAAGGAAGTTGAAAAGATGAACTCTCCTCAAGGTGGAGATGATCGTCTTTGGAAGCCTGAGGTAGATAAGTCGGGTAACGGTTATGCCGTACTCCGATTCCTTCCTGCACCTGAAGGAGAAGATCTTCCCTGGGTGAAGATGTACTCTCACGCTTTCCAAGGTCCTGGTGGATGGTTCATTGAGAATTCTCTCACCACCCTTGGTCAAAAAGACCCTGTATCAGAGTACAACTCTCGTCTCTGGAACAGTGGTTCTGATGCAGATAAAGAGACTGCACGTAAACAGAAACGTAAACTGTCCTACTATTCCAACGTTTACGTTGTGAAAGATCCTTCTAATCCTGAAAATGAAGGGAAAGTTTTCCTCTACAAGTATGGTAAGAAGATCTTTGACAAAGTGATGGCTGCAATGCAACCTGAGTTTGAAGATGAAGATCCCATCAATCCCTTTGATTTCTGGGGTGGTGCTGACTTCAAACTGAAGATCAAAAAGGTTGCAGGTTTCTGGAACTATGATAGTTCAGAGTTTGCACGCCCTTCTGCTCTCCTGGACGGAGACGATGACGCTCTTGAAGTTGTCTGGAAGAAACAGTATTCTCTTCAAGAACTTGTCTCCGATAGTCAGTTCAAGTCTTATGATGAACTGAAGAAACGACTTGATAACGTTCTGGGTGCTGCACCTACACGTTCTCGCGTTGATGAGGAAGTTGAAGATGAAGAAGATTTTCGTGGTCCTGTGAAGGATCTTGACGAAGATCTGAGTAACCAATTGAATAACCTGAGTCGTCAACCCGTAACCGCGTCTGTTCGTGTTGATGAGGATGAGGACGATGCACTGTCCTATTTCCAAAAACTGGCTGAAGAGTGATACGTAAAGTTTGGAGAGTATGGAAGTACGCTTTAGGGAGTTTTTCTGATGACAAAACCAAACGGTATGACAACTACGTGGCTTGTGTACGCACTTTTATACTCTTCTCTTATCTCACTACTAATCTTTGCATTGTCGCTGGAGTCATAAGACACTGGAACGACACGGCCACCAAAAACGTTATTATATTCCAAAAATAGCGTAAAAAAAATTTCTGGGGCTTTTTACCCGCCAGGGTCGCCCCAGTTTTTTTAGCCATATACTGCGCGGTATATGGCTATCCAGTAATTCTAATATTCTCAGTCTTCTTCAGATCATCAGCTACATACTGCGAAGATTTTCCATATGTCATAATATTTTCAAAATCCTTAAGAACGAGAGGAACATATTCTTTACTTACAACGTTAATATTTCTCTTTTCATCATTTTGGTTCAATTCCCACTCAAAGTAAGAAACTGACTTGATTGGTGATACTCGTCTGACTTGACCACCACGCAAATATTGAACAGAGAAGTTTTCATCGACCCACTGACCACCTTTGACAACTAATTGATTATCAAAGTCTCTCCATTCAATTGTTTCATAGTGGTGAATTTCTGCCAGTTGTTGTGGAGTGTATTTTTGATTCAAATAAAGATTCAGATCATACTCTGTCATTGGCCAATCATTTTTGATGTCAATAATATTGTTTGCAGTTAAGATCAACCAGTCAAGATTTGGTGTTCCGTAAACATCTTCAGAAGTATTGTCTGGTCTATCGTCACCAACAATCTTATACTTGGTGAAGTTTACGAATTTTGTAAAGTAATCATCTCTGATGATGACTCTACGAAAAAGGTTCTTGACACGTACAGTATCAGAACTACCTTTTCTGTCATTTAACAGAGAGGGATATTCTAAGTTTGGAATGTTTTTAAAATAGTTGGCCATTAGAATGCTACGTCGTCGTCTGAGAATCCTTTGAGGTAATCTTCATCATAGAGAGGAACAAGTTCTGCAAATGCCAAAGTTACTAGAGTGGTGATAGGTTGACTATCCCCTGCATATGCAGCCCATCTTCCAGCCTCTCCAGTGTAATCAACAGATACATTGGTGAGTGCACAAGTTTTGAATTTGTTAACACCTTTGATGTCTGTTCCAGTTCCAAGACCTTTTGATCCAGCTCTTCGATACTGAAGACGGAATACATCTGGCGTACCAAGGAGTAAGTTGCCAGAATTTGCACTGGCCAATCCATCAACAGTAACACCCTTTTTAACGGCAGATCTTTCTTTGAGAACTCTAATGATGGTACGAACTCTTGCGGACTCAGATGCACTTCTGGGTGTAAATCTTACTGTGAACTGAAATGTCCTCAGTGATGGTCCAGTGAAAAGAAGTTCAAGATTTGGATTTTCAATAACACCACCAATTCTAGTGATCGCCTGATTGACATCAATATTAATACCAAGATTCGACATACCAGAAGCGATCAAATTAGCAATCTTTCTTCTCCTAATAAAGGGATCTCTCAATGCATTTTGAGTGGCCTCCAAAAAACCACCTGCCATCTCACCTGCAGCATTGAGTGCATTATCTGCTTGACCAAATAATGCACCAACAACAGCGCGGGATGCTTCTCCAGCTGTACTGGTCATTTCACCACCACCCCAGTTGACTGCGTTTGAGTCAGCAATTGCGTTGGGAATGGGAAGTTGAATGATCTCTCTAGCTTCCTCTAATCTTTGTCTTGCAAATCGACCTTGATCTGTTCCTGCAGCGATACCAGGAAGTCCACCTGGTTTATAACCGAAAATTGCAATTTGTAGGAAGTCTTGGAAGTCTGTATCCATATCTAAAGGATACTTCAATACACCAGGACCACCAATCGGTTCTTTTCTTGTGTTTGGAGTTGCAAAATCACGACCAGCTCCGTTTGCAGGGCTAAAGAAACCAGTTACAGATTCTAGAGCAGGTCTTCCAAAGGTTCCTAGAATGGTATTGTCTTTGAGTGGTGGCAGAGTTGTTTCTGCACCAGCTCTGATTACATTTAATCTTGCATCTGCAACGGCAAGTATACCTTTATCTACAGCGTCGGTTAGAAATTTCTGACCGCCAGATTGAATAATAAGATTGTGATCAAAAGTTCCACCTCTATTGGCTACAGGTACAGTCGTGATACTTGTCAGATCAGTAACATTTTTAACCTGAAATACAACTGTACCAGTTCCTGATCTGTATTGATCGATATTCGCCTTTACAACTGAAAATGTATTGGCAACGGGATCTGACTTAATATAGTATGATCCAGTGCCTGAAGGCATTTCAACTAAACCAATATTTGTATCTCTAGTTTCCGCCATTATAAATTCTCCCAAACCTTTCTAGTGGGATAATCACGACCATCGCGGTAAACAAATTTATCTGTGGGTAACACTGACACCTCAGGCATCTCTTGTTCTGGGACTCTCATCACAGTACCTTGAACCCCACGGAAATAATATCTATGTAGGGTCTTATTAGGTACAATAATACCATCTGCATTATTTAGAAGAGATGATGCAACACCTTGACGAATTCTTGGTGATAGGTAGTGGAGATTTGATCCTAAAAAACCATCTCCATAAACATCGATCACGTAAGTTACAGGATATTGATCGTAGTATTTTAATTTGAGGGGTTTCGTTGCAACATAGTTGAAAAAATACGTCTCACCAGCCTGCACTGGACCAGATACTTCACCAAATTCACCTGGTTCATCATATTCTTCACCTTGATAGTTTGATAAAACCTTGGCTAAAGTTTGTCGATACCAATCTTTGTTTTGAAATCGACCTCCAGATTCAGACTTGATGATGGACGCGATGCTCATTTAATTCCCAGTTCTTTTTCTGTAAAAATTTTAAATTCCCAGAGACGATCATCACAGAACTCCTTACAAGCTTTCCATTTAGCTTGATTGGTACCCCAGGTGTAGACTTCATTAATCCAAGTCTTTGTTCTCTTTGGTGGATTGGGGTCTGGTTCTTTACATTGTTTCAATGGTTTGATCTCAACCACCATTCGACGCATCTTGCCAGTTGCATCAATGTACTTAATGTAAAAATCTGGATAATATCTTCTCTTCTTGCCTGTTACAGGATCCTTATACGGAACGAAAAACTCTTCACTACCCCATTCAAGAATACTTTCATTATTATCACAATAAACCATAAATTTGCGTTCCCAAAGAGATCTGTAGATGATATTGGTTGGATCTCCTCTATATTTCTTAGGATTGGAAGGTTTATACTTCCCGCTGTAACTCATAAATAAAACTATCTGGCTGATGTCTTATTTAGAACTCAATGTCACCACTCAAGAATTTTAAAATAGAAGATATCAAGTCAAGATTCTCTACAGTAGCTCTTGATAATACCTATCAAGTTGATTTTAATCTCAATAATAGAATTATAGGTGAATCAACAACGGCTGGGATAAGTCTAGATTTTTTGAATGAAGATCTTGGTTTATATGTTACTGATGCAGTATTACCAGGTAGTAGTTTTGCAGATATTGAAATTTCTGGAGATAGACAAGGTGTAACTGAAAGAGTTGCCTTCTCTAGAATCTATGATGACATTACATTAACTTTCTTGGTGGATAGAGAGTATAATGTGATGAGATTCTTTGAACTTTGGAATCAGTTGATTAATCCGATTTATGGAAGAAATCAACTCAACGCAACAATGAGATTTAACTATCCTGATGACTATAAGTGTGGACTGACGATCTACAAGTTCAATAAGGATAGATTTCTGGGTGATGTTGCAACAGATTTAGATCTTACGAGTGAGATCTATAAAAGAGCATCACTCACAACGTACAGGATTCTCAGAGCTTGGCCATATTCTATTGCATCTACACCTGTAAATTATGATGGTCAAGGATTACTGCAACTCAATGTGACTTTTAGATATGACCGTTTTACAATTGACAAGGTGAATAAACTCAAACTTTATCCTGGTTACCTTGATGGTGCTAGTTACGTTTACTTTATTGAACTGACTAGACCAAACGGAGATACATATCAGGTACCTGTACAAGACGGTAGACCCACACTTGCACAACTTTCAGAATTGATTCAGTTTAATCAAGATACGTTTACTGGACCAAACATCAACACACCATAATAAATAACTCACTGATTGAAATATTATGCCTTTACCTACTATTGCAACTCCTTCTTACGAGTTGACTTTACCTTCTTTAGAGAAAACAATCAAATACAGACCTTTTCTGGTTAAAGAAGAAAAGATTCTGATTCTTGCAATCGAAAGTGGGGATCTCAAAGATATCACTAGAGCTATTAAAGATGTTCTGAAGAATTGTGTTCTTACGCCAGGCATCAAGATTGATCAATTACCAACCTTCGATATTGAGTATTTGTTTCTCAATGTTCGTGCAAAGTCTGTTGGTGAAAGTGTAGATATTGTAATCACTTGCCCCGATGACGGTACAACAGAAGTTGTGCAGAAGATTTTCATTGATGAGATTACTGTCAAGAAACAAGACGGTCACTCAATGGACATCAAGATCGATGATACTTATACCTTGAGAATGAAGTATCCTTCATTGGACCAATTCATCTCCGAAAACTTTGATTTCAAAGGTAGTGCGGATAATACTTTTGCATTAGTTGCATCTTGTATTGATATGGTCTTCAATGAAGATGAAGCCTGGTCTGCATCAGATTGCACTCAGAAAGAACTGGTTGAATTTGTAGAACAGTTCAATTCTTCTCAATTTAGACAGATTGAGAAGTTTTTCGACACAATGCCTAAGTTAAGTCACACTGTTGAAGTTGAAAATCCAAACACCAAGGTAAAATCACAAGTTGTACTGGAGGGTCTGTCAAGTTTTTTCGCATAGGTATGGCTCACATTTCAGCTGAGTCATACTATGAACTCAACTTTTCTTTGATGCAGTACCATAAATATTCTTTGACAGAGATTGAAAATATGATCCCCTGGGAGAGAGACATTTATGTCAATCTCTTGAAAAATTATCTTGAAGCTGAGAAACTCAAACATCAACAAGAACACGGTTTAGGTTAATGGCAATAGGGCTGGGATCACTTTTCCAGAATATGTTAAAACTTGGGGTAAAGGATGCCGCCAAGCAAGCCATACCTGATATGGTCGGCCGGATGTTTGCGAAACAAGAACCGACCACTGACGAAGTATTACAAATACTTGAAGACGAAAGAAGACAAAGAGCCGTAGAATTTGTTGGTGGTGGTCCTGACTATTATCAAGATCCAAGAGATGATGCGCCAAATATTGTAATTCCCGAACCACTGGTCCAGACACCAACTGGATCTGTTATTCCTCAACAAACAATTGTTCCTCAAGTTATTGATGCACCCAGAGGGACAGTTGTACGTAACTTAGGTGGTTTATTCTTAGAAGTCGAAAGAATTAATGCCAACATCGCCGCGATGAGTAGGGCGATGAATGAAAGTGCAAGATTAGAGAAGAAATATAGAGATGAACTAATCAAGAACAGGGAACAGTTACTTGCAGAGAGGGATAAACAACGTTCAAGAGTAAGAGAATCTAGAGCTAGATCTCAATCAAGAGGATTCTTTGGTAAACAACTGAGAAGAGGTCAACGTAAAGCCCGTGGTATGACCCAGGGATTACTTGATGCAACATTATTCTCTTTTGCACTGGAACTTGGTGGTTTTATTGTTGATGCAGTAACTAAGAGTCTTGAACCGCCCACAGAAAAAATTGAATCTGGTAATCTTAGAGATATCATCTCTGGTGGTGAAGGTGGTCTTAACTCCGTCAATAGAGGTACAGCTGGTGATACTCCTGGAGGTGCTAAGTCTGTTCTGGGTAAAAATCTAACAGAACTAACAGTTGATGAGGTTTCAGAAGCTCAAAAGTCAGGTAAGATATTTGCGGCTGGTAAGTATCAGGTCACTCCTGCAACGATGCCTGGATTTAGAGATTATTTGAAAAAACAAGGTGTTGACACTTCTACCGCAAAGTTTGACAAAGACGTTCAAAATATGTTCTTTGATTATACTTTGGAATCAAAGAGACCTGAGGTTGGTCAATATTTAAGAGGAGAAAATGTTGATATTGATAAGGCTGCTTTAGAACTGGCTGCAGAGTTTGCCTCTGTAGGTGTCCCTTATGATATGAAAAAGGGATCTTATGGTGGGGGATATCCTGTCAGAGATATCCGAAAGGGTGAAAGTCTTTACAGTGGTGTTGGTAACAACGCAGCAAGTATTAGTCCAGACAAGATTAAAGATGCACTAAAGAAACAAAGAGAAGTTAACGAAAAGAGAAGAAACAGTAAGGGTGGTCCAGATATTCCGTTGAATAATAAAGCGATGCCAAGTGCAGATCAACCTGGCGCACCTGGTATTCCTGGAGATCCCAATGCACCTAAAGTTGGTGAAAGAGTTGGGAGTGCACAATTTAAACCAATGTCATCTGACCTCGCAATGGCACCTGTCGGTCAGAAACCCAAGGTATCAGTGATTGAACAGTATTATGATATGCAAATACCTCAATCACCACCAGCTGGATTGGGTAAACCAAATGAAATACCAGATCGTAATCCTGGTGGTGGAGGAATGTATGAACAATATATGGGTGTTGCATAATGGATAAGTTCAATCCATTTAGAGATTTAGCACCACCTGATAGAGATCGTGCGATCGAACAACTTGGTGGTGCAACTGAGAATAATTTGCAACAACTTCAGTTTAGACTGAAATTTACCTCTGAATACACAAAACAATTTTTAAATGTCATTAAGGACAAGAATAAGTCATTCAATAGAGATTTAGAAAGAATTAAAGTTCTTGATGAAAGGTTGAAGAGAGAGATACCAGTAATCCCAATGATGGGTGGTATCGCTGGAAACGTTTTCGGTGAAGAGGGATATGAACCTGGACCCTTTACTGGTTTCCCTGGATTCCCTTTTGATTTGCCAGGTAGAATTCCAAGAAGACCCAGAACACCAACTCCTCAACCATCTCCCGTTCCACAAGAACAACCTCAAACAACTAACATCACAGAGATGATCCGAAGGCTTTTAGCTTTAGGTTATACTCTGGATCAAATTAGAAAAATCCTTCAAGGTGTCTTTGTTGGTGCGCCGGCAATGGCTGATGAAATTGATGATGCACTTGCGGAGGAGTTTGTCAGAAAACAAAATGAAGATCAAAAGAAACTAATACCTCTTCGTAAACTTCCAGTTGTAGCTCCTGAACCAGATCTTCTCACAAAAGAACAGTTTAAATTATCATTAAAGGCTGAGGACGCACTTGCGAAAGGTGCAAGCCCAGCGTTTCTGAATGATTCATATGCATATCTGAATCAATATTTTGCAAAGACTGGTAAAAGTGGTGCTGTTAAAACACCAGATGGCGGTCTCTTAACTGTAAGACCAGTTGGTTTGTTTGAGAAAAAACCTGAATTTAATTACATTCCTGGTAGAAAGTTTGTTGAAGCTCAAAAATCTGTTGCCGAAGCATCGAAATACGCTGCTCTACTTCGCGTCGTTACTGATGTGATGGGTGCTGGTGCTGGTGCACGTAGACCACAAATTGTTCCCCAACAACCTACAACAGTTCCAACTCCCAGACCAACAAAACCTCAGGTTAGAGTTATTCCACCAGAGACTGTTCCAGCACCTGCACCAACACGACCCAGAAAAACTGGCGAAACATCTTTATCCCCTTCCAAAGTAAGAGAATTTCTCAGCGGTAGAAAGTTTGGACCAGATAAACTTTCTTCCGAACAGATACAAGGCACTCTTGACGTTTTAAGAGATCCATCTCTTGCTAGACAGATTGCTCCACCAGGAACAATCGCTAATTTCCTTGGATTGAATAGTCCAAGTATCAGAAATCAATTTTTAGATTATTTGACTGGTGCAAGATCAACAAAACAGGGATTACCCAACTATGGATTATATGAGAAAATTCTTAGACAGATTGGATTAATTCAGGGATCTACACCTCCAAAACAAGTTGATGATGATGTGTTTAGATTCCTGATGAATTATCATATCAAATACAAAATCAGCCCTGATAATTTGATTCAACAATTGTTGAGGAATCAAATGATCGATCCCTCTACAATCGGTAACCCCAATATCCGTAATAAGATGGATGAGGCGATCAAAAAGGGTAAAGAGACTGATCCTTTTCTACAATTGAAACCATTTAAAGAACAATATGATTATAATCTTCAGTCCTTAAATATAGATACCGATGTTGAAACTCTCATCGTTGTTATGAAACCAAGATTCGTATCCTCAAAAGCCTAATGTCATACATCAAGGACATCCTGTTTCAAACCTTCAGACTCACTGATCTTAGTGGTAGTCCTGCTGATGTGGGAGGAGAGATCTCAACCATCTTATCTTTTGATTACTATGAGAGTATTTTTGAACCCAATATCAGAGTAACGTCAACGTTGGTTGGATTGGATCAACTCCTGTCATCCAAATCTTTTAAAGGAACTGAAACTTTATCATTCTCTATCAAACACCCAACGGGAAGATTATCATTCAACAATCTTTCTATTCAATCATTCCAACAAAACGATAGTAGTTCAACCGCAAACGTTTATAGTCTTTTAGCCACAAATCCCGATGCATATAAAAATTACAGTAACAGATTAACTCAGAGGTATGATCCATCGGTGAAGATCAGTTCACACGTCTCTAGTATTCTTGGTCGTCTTGGTTCAAGTAGACCAACTGATATTGAACCAACCGCAAACTCATTAGGTTTCTACGGCAACTTCTGGACACCATTCAAAGCTTTGTATTGGTTAGCAAAACGTTCTGCATCTGGAACGGGTAGTTCGGATGGGTCTGGTACATCTAGAGTTGGATTTTTATTCTGGGAAAATCAATTTGGGTATAACTTCAAGAGTATTGATACAATTGCTGCAAATTCTAAAAGTAATATCATTCAACAATTTGACCAAAGTGATGTCGTAGATGAAATAGGTGATTCAAACAACTTTAATGCATTTAATGCAAGGTTTGAGAAAGATCAAAATATACTTGACCAAATTGCAAGAGGAATGTATAGTGATAACGCTGGTTATTACAACCTACACTCTTTAGCACAAGGTAAAAACATACCAGGTCAAAAGTTGAGTTATGCAAACAAAGTTTTTTCTGGTCAATCACACTTTGGTGGAGATGCATCAATAGGAAAATATGATTTCAATGATTCAATGAACTTTGTGTCCACTCAATTTTTCATTGATGGGACAATGAAGGCCGATGGCAAAATGAATTTCAGCAACTCAGGTGATGGTGAATATGATATTCATAAGATCAAATCACAATCACGAATGAGATACGCATCGATGATGTCAAGATCACTGAGAATCACAGTGCCTTTGAACTTTCAACTTGCAGCTGGTTTACCGATTCAAGTAAATCTGATCCAAAGTAATACTGGTGTCTCAAAACATCAATCTGGTGTGTACATTATCAAAGATCTGAGACATAATATAGAATCAACAGAGGAAGGAATCAAAGGATTTACACATTTACGACTGTTGAGTGATTCTTATGGAACAGATTCTAGTGTCACTACAAATTCTTCACTGGTGTAAATAGTTCATTACATTACATATGAAAATGGAAAACATCGAAACACACATTCAAAAAGATAAAGAACTTCTGGATGATCCTACTTTATCACCACAGATGCGTCGTCATACAGAAGAGGAACTGAAAGATCTTCAAGCCTATCAGGAAAGACATCCTGAAGATGATCACGATCCAACACCTCTTGAACTCTTCTGTGATGCAAATCCAGATGCGCCTGAGTGTTTAGTTTATGATGACTGAATAAATACAAAAAATGTGACTAAGAGATGGTAGACCTTCTTGAAGGCTCAGATGGTTTTGGTAGAGACGTAAGATGGTGGATCGGAATAGTTGCACCTAGATCCGCCTGGGCGGAAGCTGGTAACTATGATAATGATAAGGAAGTAGGTGATCAGAAAAATAAAGGTGAGGTAAACGTATTTTATAATCGCGTCAAAGTAAAGATAGTAGGATATCACGACCAAATCAAAAATCCATATGAATTACCCTGGGCTATTGTAAGTGCGAGCCCACAATTTGCCAGTGGTTATGGTTTTATGGATAAAAACCATATGTTACGTGGAGGTGAAAGTGTATATGGATTTTGGGCTGATGGTGAAGATGAACAGAAACCAATCATTGTAGGTGTATTTTATCGTCACTATGAAGCCGAAGATACTGCACCCCCAGCAACAGGATTTGCAGTCCCTGCTGCACACTCTTCGACATTAAATCAAACACCCACTGGAAATGTTGCATCAACAAATGTTGGTACTGGTGATCAAACACAGGAAGTAACTTATTCCAGATCAAATAGAACTGATCCAGTCACGGGTCGTCTTACGACAGATAAACCAGCCAGATTGCCTATCATTAATCAAGAATCTGCCAAGAAAGGAAGTCCACCAAAAGGTGTTGACCAGGCTGCACTTGTTCAGGGTGATATTTTATCCAAAGCAAAAACTGAAAAACCAACTTGTAAGAGAGATAATGCAGTTGGAGCTTTGACTGGTTTACTGGGTGACTTTGCAGAAACTCTGATCGGTGCACAAAACTATGCCAATTTTTATGTCAATGGTGTAACAGGCGTTCTTCAAAATCTTCAGGGTGAGATTGATTTGATTGCCAAACAAATGGCAGGTATTATGGAAGGTATGTTCAATGGAGTGAGAGATTGGATTTTTGCCGAAATTGGGAAGAGAATCAAGAACTTCCTGAATGATATTCTTCCTGAAGAGGTTAAACCCATATTTGGATTAAGTCTCAAAGAAATTACAGATATCATTTATTGTATTTTTGAAAACTTGATCAAAGCTCTGTTCAAAACAATCTTTGAGTTTCTGGTTTCCTTGATTGGTAAGTTCATTAATGCACCAATTTGTGCAGCGGAAGAATTTATTGGTGCATTGATGGGTAATCTTGCAAATGGAATCAATGAGGCTATTTCACCAATTCTGAATACTCTGTCAGAAACTCTTGGTGGTGCGTTAGGAAGTGTCAATGATATTATTGACAAGGCACTGAACTATATTGGTTTCATCTATAACTTCATTGGTTGTGATGAGTTCAAGTGCCCACTGCCATCTAGGTGGGACAACACTCTTGGACCATCACAACAAGAAAGAGATCAAGCCACCAAGATATTCAAAGGTATCTCTATTCTCAACATTCCAACTGCATTTGATGAAAACGGGAATCCAAAACAAACTCTTGGTGGTTTCTTGAATGAAGCCCAACAAAACACTGACAGTATCTTCAAACTCAACCCAGAAGATAAGAAGACTGCTTCTGAGATCGCATCATTGGTTGGTGGATGTCAGACTCAAATTTTACGTTGTGGTCCACCTACGGTTGAAATCTTCGGTGGTGAAGGAATTGGTGGTTTTGCCAATGCAGTTGTTAGTAACTTAGGTGAAATCATTGGTGCAGATGTAATTGAACGTGGATTTGGTTATACACCAGAGAAACCACCCTATGTCACTTTCCGTGATGCGTGTGGTAATGGTGCTGGTGCTAGAGGTAGAGTTGAGATTGGCAATGATGGTGGTATCGACCGAATTATCATTGATTACACTGGTTATGGTTATTTGAATAATCAAGGAGATACAATTACAACTTCTGGTACAATTCCTGGAACTCCAACACCAGGAACGCCTGTAACTGGTGTGATTGATACTGTGATTGTCACAAATCCTGGTTTCGGTTATAATCCTGGAGATACAATTACCATCGGTAATGCTGTGGTACAACCTGTCATCGTTGGTGGTTCAGTTGTATCTGCAAACGTCATCGATCCTGGATTTGGATTCACTGAGATTCCAGATGTAGAGATAAATAGTGAAACTGGAATCGGTGCTGCATTTCTTCCAGTTCTTAAGTTCAAGAAGATTGGTGAACTTACCAAACCTCTTGATCCAGCTAAAGTAATTACAGTAATCGATTGTATCTCCAGATAAAATGGCAACGGTCAAAGACGATTTAGATTTTGATAAAAGGAATAATTTTAGATTCGATGCTGGTCAGAAAACGCCTTACGGAAGACTAACTTATCGTGTCCTGACCAAAGGCGGTGCTGCATTTGGTTTTTATGACAATGGAGAAAGTGGTGAGGATGCTCAAATGGGCATCACTGGTAAGTCAGTAGAAGTTGTCGGCACTAAACTCAAAAAGTCAAATACATTCACATCTGATCCAGTCAACCCAGCCAAGATCATTGTTGCACAGAATGGTGACATCGTTCTTGATGCAAAACAAGGTAATATTATTTTAAAAGGTGATAACATTCTGATCGAAGCAAATGGTGTACGCAAGGATAATGATGGTGATGTTCTAATCAAGGCTAATAAAGGTATAAAAACAGATGCACCTGATATTAGAATCGATGGAACAAACATCAGGATTATGGCCAAGAAAGAGTTCACGATGGTTGGTAAGATCTATGGTGAAATTTTAGCAGGAACGTTGGTTCTTGCGTCTGGATCTGATTTTGGTTCATCAAGTTTAATCAATAAAATTACATCACTCGCAAAAAGTTTCTTATTAGGTCAATAATATGGCAACTATACCAAATATCGGTGCGACTAGATTGATTGTTGGTGGTCAAACACCAGCAGGAATCACACCTAAACAAACTAAACCCTATGATCTTGCACCCCTAGGTGGTCTAAGTATTTTGAATGGACCTGTGCAAATTGGTGTTGCACCACTGGCTCCAATTCCATTAGGAACCACAGTGATTGGTCCAAACCCACCAACATCAGGTGCAATGTCATTGGCTTCGTTGCACGTATTGCATCCAAAGATCGGGATGAATGTGATTGCACCGATTGCGGGTAATATGTATGGAACTTTTAATACATATGCCTTCCAACAAGCTTTTGGTTCAGACTTTTCATTTGGTTTAAAACAAACACTTGGTTTGTTTAACAAAGTTGGTAAGGGTGTTGAAGTTGGTGGAACTCAAAAAGCTGAGCCTGAGATTTGTGAAGCCACACCGACCAGAAACACATCTGGAAACTGGAATCACGCTGGTACAATTAGTGCAACAAGTTTCCAAGGAACAATCAACGTTCAATCTTGGAAAGGATTTGATATTAAACATCCAAACAAAGAAAATCATCGTTTGAGACATATTTGTCTTGAAGGCCCTGAGGCTGGTGTTTATTATAGAGGTAATCTTGATAACTCAAATTATATTGATTTACCAGAGTACTGGATCAATCTTGTAGACATCGATACAATCACTGTCAATCTGACTCCACGTGGATCGTTCCAAGAATTATACGTTGAAAAAATTGAATGGGGTAAGAGAGTAGTTGTAAAGAACAATGCAGGTGGTAAGATCAACTGCGACTTCCTGATCTTTGCAAAGAGAATCGACGGCGAACCATTAATCGTTGAGTATGAAGGAACAACTGCTGCAGATTACCCTGGTGATCCTTCACAATACTCAATTTCTGGATATGATTATGGGAGGAAAGAATAATGCCTGAAAGTAATGATGCAAAAACAGAATACCTTTTAAAGTATCTGGATGAAAGAATCAGAAGAGAAGAAGAGATCATCGGTATCAATACTGATTCTGCATTGAAACCTAGACTTGATTTGTGTGATGAACTTATTTCTTCTTATGATCCTGCAATTAAAGGAATTGATGCAAAGATCGTTTCAATTGGTCAATCCATCAATATAATTAAGAGTGAAATCATTACTCTGATTACTCAAGCTGTCGGTGTTTCTACCAATAATACTTGCGGTATTGTTGATACAAGTCGTTGCAGTATTGGTGGAACTTCAGGATGGACAGGTGGTATCTCAACTTGTTTGACTGGTTATGCAGCAGAATATTACGACACAGTTACATCATACATTTGGGGTTTCTCCAGTACATCAACAAACCCATTTGAGTCTTCAACTGCAATTCTGAGTAGTTCAAGTAACACATTTGGTGTCGGTGTTGGTACATTCCTAGGTGTAACACAAAACAATTCATCGTATCTCGCTGGGTATAGAGTCAGCCTTGGTTCTTCTGCAACGTGTCAAACAACTGCCACAGAGATTACCAGAAAGGATGCAGAGATTGCCACATTAAGAACACAAATTGCACCTTATGTAAGTGTGGTGAATAAAATTAGAGAAGAAAGATGGAGATCTCAGTTAGAAAAGTGGGGATCTTTACGTGCAATCGAAACATCCAAAGCAGACAGAGATAAACTGATCGGTATTAAAACTGCCTTCACGGACTCCACCTATACTAGCCTATTTCTGAGGTGACACAAGGCCCCTTGACAGGGGTATCTGGTCCTGGTAATATACATAGGTAATCAACGGACTACACAATGTTTGATACTCCCTATGTGACTAAAGTTGCGATTGATGTCTGTCGTCGTGCCTTCTATCTTCATAGTGATCAAGGTGATGTTAAAGAAGTTCTCTGCGATACTCCTAAAGAGTTTATGAATATCCTTGAATTCCTGAGTATCTGCCCTGAATTCAATATTGAAGTTGTGTATGTCAGCCCGTTGATTGCCGATGATGCGGGCGTGGTGTAGCGGTAACATACGAGCCTTCCAAGCTTCTGTCACGGGTTCGATCCCCGTCGCCCGCTTACTATAAGATACTATGAGACCAGAAACAAGACAATCAATGGAAATGTTATTTGCTGCGCGGTGGAATGTTCCGAAAGCCGCCGCAAACTGTGGATTAACTTGGAAAGAGATGAAGATTATCTTCAATGAGTATTGTCGTCTAAATCCTTCTACCTACAAAGAATCGTAGGTTTTCTGGGCGTGTATTCCAATTGGCAGAGAAATTCGACTTAAAATCGAAACAGTGTGGGTTCGACTCCCACCACGCCTATGGTCTCGGGAAGACCTTAAAATCGCCCTGGTCGGGATCCCCCCACAGAGATATATACTATATCTCTTTTTCGCCCCTGTAGCTCAGTGGTAGAGCAGCGGTTTTGTAAACCGCTGGTCGCAAGTTCAAATCTTGTCGGGGGCTTTCGGGGTGTAGCGCAGCGGTAGCGCGCCTGCTTTGGGAGCAGGATGTCGGAGGTTCGATCCCTCTCACCCCGACTACTTCGTTGTCTAAATACAAGGAGACAGTATTCTTGTAGCTAGCAGGAAAGCGAAATGCCTTTAAGTAGACTAGAGAATTTCCTTAAGAATGTCGAAGGTAACATCCTCTACGTTAATCCAGACGATTTAGATGCTACCGATTCGATTGAAAATCAGGGTAATTCACTCACCAAACCTTTCAAAACGATTCAAAGGGCTCTACTTGAAGCCGCAAGATTTTCATATCAGGTAGGTCAGAACAACGATAAAGCCGATCGCACAACAGTTCTGATTTATCCTGGTACTCACGAAGTTGATAATAGACCTGGTTTCAGTGTTGTCAACGTTGGTGGAGTCGCGCAATTCAGAGATAGAAACGGAAATGTTGTTTCATTAGATGAATTAACTAATGCTAGCAACTATAACCTTGATGATTCAACCAACGAACTGTACAAGTACAATTCAGTTCACGGTGGTGTAATCGTACCCAGAGGTACTTCTCTGGTTGGTTATGATCTTCGTAAGACAAAGATCAGACCAAAGTTTGTACCTAATCCAACTGATGACGCTGTAGACAGAGCTTCGATTTTTAGACTCACTGGTGGGTGTTATATACACAAGTTCTGTGTATTTGATGGTGATCCAAACGGATCTGTCTACAAAGATTATACAAGTAATAGATATACTCCAAGTTTCTCTCACCATAAACTCACTGTTTTTGAGTATGCAGATGGTGTGAATGGTGTAGGTGTCGGTACGTCTTCAACGACAACCGATCTTCAAATGTATTTCCATAAGATTCAAAGAGCTTATGGTGATACTTCAGGTCGTGCTCTGGGTGAGTTCCCTGGCACCACTGATATGGAGCCAAAGAATACTGAATATCAGATTGTTGCTCCTGTAAGTGCAAGTAATGTTGCAATCACTAGTATTCGTGCTGGTGCTGGATCTCTGTCAAATACATCAACAACTGTCACAGTTGATTGTACAAGTGCACACGGGCTTGTTGTCGATAGCCCTGTTAGAATTGCTGGTGTTAACACATATCCTGATATTTACAATGGTAACTTTGTTGTTACTGGTGTATCCAGTGATCGTATTTTCACCTATCGTACATCCAGTGCACCATTAGACGGTCTTCCTTCTCTGGATGGTGATGAGGTTGTCATTGCAGATACGGATAGTACCGTTGGTGCTTCACCATATATCTTCAACGTTTCAATGAGATCGCAATACGGTATGTGCGGTCTTCACGCTGATGGATCCAAAGCCAGTGGATTCAAATCGATGTTGATTGCACAGTTTACTGGTGTTGGACTGCAGAAAGATAATAATGCCTTTGCGTTCTACAACTCAACCACTGGTACGTATGATACTAATGCAACTGTAGCTGAAAGTGCAAAACCACTGTATCTGAATAGTAACGCTGTTTATAGACCATCATATGAAAACTATCACCTGAAAGCAACAAACGATGCAGTTCTTCAGGCTGTTTCTGTATTCGTAATTGGTTATGCACAACACTTCCTTGCTGAGAGTGGTGGTGATATTGGTATTACAAACTCAAACTCTAACTTTGGTCAAAGATCCTTAACTTCAAAGGGATTTAGAAAGTCTGCGTTTGATAGAGATAATAGAGGTTATATTACACACATTGTACCTCCTCAAAGATTAGTCAAGAAGGATATTTCGGTAGAGTGGGTTGCCTTAAATGTTGGTCTTACAACAAGACCAGTTGGTGTGGGCACAACGGCTAAGTTGTTCTTGGATGGATATACTGATCCAGATGTTGCACCACCACACGTTGTCGATGGTTACCGTATTGGTGCAAGAAGTAATAATGGTTCACCAGATCTTCTGAAGTTAAACATTGTTGGTGTCGGTACATTCTCCACACCAATCAGAATGTTGAATTTTGATGGTACAGAAGGTCCAACAGGTTATAAAGAGTATGAAGTTGGTAGAGTTGGTGCTGCGAATAGTATCGCAAATAGCACACTCACCCTGAGATCTGGTCACAAACTATTCGCAGGTGAGAGTGTTCGTGTTATCTCTGATGATGGATTCTTACCAGATGGCCTTGATACGAACACAATTTACTATGCAGTCACTGATGATTCTGTCAATGAAACCTTAGATGCTGATAAGATCAAGTTGGCTAAGTCTGAGAACGAAGCTTTACTTGGTGGATCAGGTAACTTTATTACGATCAACAACAATACTGGTGGTCAATTAAAGATTTTGTCTAGAGTTAGTGACAAGAAACCAGGTGATAAAGGTCACCCAGTTCAGTATGACACTCAAAATTCAAACTGGTATGTTCGTGGTGGTATCTCAACAGATGTCAATACACTTTGGACTAAACTGGTTGACAATCAAGTTACGTTAGGTGCAAGAACTGGTAAGACATTCATCAACAGAAAAGAAGATACCAGATCTCTTAGTGACAAGATCTACAAACTGAGATATGTCATTCCCAAAGAGTATTCTGATGCTAAGGTACCTGTACCTGGATTTACAATCCAAGAATCAAGCACTGTAGGTGTAACCACTGCAACTGATTTTACAAATAATATTACCAATGCAACGATTCAAAGAAACGTTCGTGTAATCGCATCGGTTAACCGTGATTCAAACACTGGTATTACCACATTTGTAACTGAGAGACCACATAACTTCCGTGTTGGTGATGAAGTATCGTTCCTCAATATCAAGAGTACTGGTAACACTGTAGGAACTGGTAATTCTGGATTTAACCAGACAAGAACAGTAAGTGGTATCACTAGTTCTAAAGGATTCACCGCAACCTTTAGTAATGATCCTGGAACATTCATTAGTGATGTATCAACCAGAGGTGCTAATCTTCCTACGGTTTCTAGAAGAACCTATAAGGATTCATTCACCATCTACCGTGTAGATACACTGAAAGATTATGAAGCCAATAAACAAGATGGTGTCTATCATTTGACTTGTATTGACAGTAGCATCTCACCAATCGCTAGTGAGTTTTCTGCTTTCAATCTGAATCAGAACGTTACAAACCTCTACCCACAGTTTGACCAAGATAACTTTGATATGGATCCTAGCCATTCGGCTAGTTTCGCTGTTAACACTCCTGTTGGTAAAGTAGTAACCAACGATCTGAAGAAGAGTATTACCAAAGAATTTACAAACAACTGGATTGTAGGAAATAGAATCGGTTTTGCAGTTACCTTTGCAGAATCATCCTCTGCTGGTATCAGCACCATCTATACTGAAGTTCAACATAACCTGAATACAATCATTGCATTAGGTACACCTACCGCAGGTACAGGTTATGGCCCAGGTATCGTTACAACTCTGTATAACGTTCACCTAACTGGTGGTGGTGGTCAAGGTGCAACTGCAAACGTTGTTGTCAGTGCTGCATCTACAGTTACCTCTGTCACAATTGTAGATGGTGGTTCTGCCTATGTGGTTGGTAATACACTGACCATTCAAGCTGGTAACAATGATGCAACCGTAACAGTCACTAAGATTAATAATAATATTGGTGATGCCTTACAGATTGTTGGTGTAGGTTCTGATCGTAACAGATATGACTCTGCGTTCAATGGTATTCACACTATTACTTCAGTCACCGCTAGAACGATTAGTTACAATAATGGTATCAACGCTGGAATCTACACTGGTACCAGCACTGGTATTCATACAGGATTTGCCTTCCTTGCTGGTGATGCACCAACAATTACTAATATCCTGTATTCTAACAAACAAACTGGTATTGCAACGGTAACCACATCTAGACCACACGGTCTGAATGTAAACAATCCATTCAAGATTGTAGGATGTGCACAAACAATTTACAATGGTGAGTTTGTTGTTAATGAAAGAGTTGGTGTTAATACGTTCACATTTAAGTTTACTGAAGAATTCAACACCGATGCGTATGTATCTGGTGGTCAGGTTCTGCCAATTCTTTATGGTTCAAGAGGTGGTCTGACGGTCTCTGGTAATGAAAAGATCGGTCAAAGACACGTTCCTCTCTCAGTTGGTATTGGTACAACTCTTTCCGCATCTGGTATTACAACGACTGCAACTACACTGAGTCTCACAGATAGTTCTGGATTCTATAAAGGTGATTATGTTCAAATTGATGGTGAGATTCTACGTGTCGCAAGTGACTTTGCATCGAATCAGGCTACAGTTCTGAGAGGTCAGTTAGGTTCAAGAGCTGAAAGTCACGATGGTGCTTCAGTTGCCAGTAAGATTCGTATTATTCCTGTTGAGAATAGAAGATTCTCCTCTCTGCGTGCTTCAGGTCATACGTTTGAATACCTTGGATATGGTCCTGGTAACTATTCAACCTCACTGCCTACCAAACAAAACAGAGTCCTGACGAAGGAACAACAGTTCCTTGCACAATCACTGTCACAGAATGGTGGTTCAATTGTTTACACTGGTGTTAACGACACTGGTGACTTCTATATTGGTAACAGAGTTATCAATACTCAAGCTGGTACTGAAATCACGTTCAATATTCCTGTTCCAACAACAACTGGTACAGAAACAGGAACTGAAGCTTCAAGTGGTAGAAATGATGCAACATTTGATAGTGTAAACATCAATGAAGGTTTGACTGTAAGTGGTAACAATGCCTCTACTGTTAAATTGAACGCACCTGTCCAGTTGACGGAGAAGTTAACTTCTACGGCTGCAGACGGTCTTGAAGTTGTATCTCTGGACATCAAAGGTGCACTGAGTCAGGCAAGAACAATCACATACTCTTCTACCAAACCAACCGCATCTGGTGTTGAGGGTGATCTGGTTCTTCACTCTAACCCACAGTTTGGTGATTACCTTGGATGGGTATTTACCGCGCAGGGTTGGAAGAGATTTGGATTAATTTCAACTGAAGTTGATGAAACTAAACTGAGTCTGACAAAGGTTGGTATTGGATCAACCAGTGCATCTAGAATTGGTAATCAGAATGGTTTAGACATTCGTGGTCAACTGATTGTTGATAACGTTTCAATTGTCGGTGTTTCTACGATTTCTGGTACAACATCATTCCAGAATGTTACATTCGTCGATGTTAACGTATCATCTGCAGCAACAGTTGCTAGATTAAATGTAACTGGTAATGCAAATGTTGGTGCAGCCTTTACAGTAACAGGTATTGCAACCTTCTCTAATAATGTAAAGATCGGTGGAAATCTAACGGTAGATGGTGACATCAACCTTGACGAAGGTTCATTCAGAAACCTGAATGTAACGGGTGTTACGACAACGTTAGATCTTAGAGCTAGTGGTCTGAGAGTCATTGGTGTTACTACATCTAGAAGTATTCTTCCTGAATCCAACAACACATATGATCTTGGTAGCAGTGGTACTAGATTCTCCAACGGTTACTTTAATTCACTGACGGTTGAAGGTCAAACTATCGACAGCACTGGTGTTAATATCGCATCTGGTGACACCTATAAGATCAACACTACATCTGTTCTGAGTGCTACTACTCTTGGATCTGGTGTTGTCAATTCTAGTCTGACAAGTGTGGGTAACTTAACTCAACTTGCGGTTGCTGGTGTTACTTCAATTGGTAACAATCTGGTAGTTGATACAAGTACATTATATGTTGATGCTTCAACCAACCGTGTTGGTGTTAATACTGCAAATCCACAATATCCTTTAGATGTTGTAGGTGACATCAACATTTCTGCTGGATCATTCTTCAAGATCAACGGTGCTGTTCTGACATCTGGTTACTTTGAACCAGTTACAGAAGGAAAAGCAATCGGTCTGACGACAGCTGCAGGTGTTGGTGTTGCGTGTAACGATGCAAACTTCATTGGTAACGGTGATGGAAGAGCTTCCTTCCAAGTTGGTGCTGGATCTTCAGTATTGTTTGTTGGTGCTGGAACTACTGCAAGAGTTGGTATCGGTTCTACGATTCCTAGAGCTGCACTTGATCTTGCTGGTAAACTGGCCATCAATGGTGACCCTCAGTGGGTAGATACATATGGTGTGATTAAACAATCTAGAGCCAATATCAGTGAGGATGTAACAATTCCTGCTCAACATAGAGGTGTTAACTTCAATTCTATGTCGATTGGGCCTATTACCATTGATAGTGGCTACACCGTTACCGTTGGAACAGATGCAGTATGGGCGATCCTCTAATTGAAATCAAAACTGATTTTGAAAATCAAATCAAATTAGTCAGAGATGAAATTGTTCATCTTGAAAATGAACTAAATAAGAAAAAGGAACACTTCCTTAAACTTCAAGGTGGTTTAGAAACTCTAAGCCTCTTGGAACAAAAAGTCAACCTAAATAACACAGAAAACTAGATTATAACAATGCCCGACGCTAACGACGTAGTAAACTACAGAGTAATCTACCCCAATGATGAGGGTGGTGTAAGCATCTTGGTGCCTTCTTCAGAATGTCCTTCTATTGATAGGTTGGTACAAGATGTTCCTTACGGAAAGCCTTACCAGGTCATTCCTGTTGCGGCTATTCCTGAAGACAGAACTTACAGAAACGCTTGGACTTTTGAGGAGTGATAAATGGCTAAACTAGGCATCGACGTAGACAAAGTAAGAGAACTCCATAAGGAGAAAATGAGACAGGCTAGAAAGCCTCTCTTAGAATCACTTGATGTTCAGTTTATGAGAGCTGTTGAGGCAGGTGATACTGCAAAACAGGCAGAGATCGCAGCTAAGAAACAAGAACTGCGTGATTGCACTGGTCTTTGTGATACACACGAGGTCACATCTACCAGTCTTCTGGGTGTGACTGAACAGATGAAACAGTGTTGGGATGAGTGTCTGGGTACCAATCCCCTGACCTGATAAATACTTAGACCGATACATATCGGTCTTTCTGGTACATACCACGTAGAATAGCCAAATGGCATCTAACATCAAGATCAAACGTTCTGCTGTACAGAACAAAGTTCCCCATATTAACGATTTAGAGTTAGGAGAAATAGCTCTAAACACGTATGATGGTAAGTTATTTGCCGAAATTAATACTGGTATTGCTACCGTAGTTGAGATTGGTTCAAATCTATCCAACCTAAATGTTTCAGGGGTTGGAACTATCGTCACTGTAGATGCAACTACAGTTGATGCTGGTTCCAACCTTTATGCTGTATCTGGTGTTGTTACTAATTTTACATCCACTAACGCTAACGTAACTGGTATTGCTACGATTAGTGGGTTGAAATATCCCATCGCCGATGGTGCTTCTGGTCAAGCACTTGTCACCAATGGATCAGGGGTTCTTTCTTTTACAAATATTCAGGGTGGAATTGACAAACACATTCTACCTGTGATGACAAGAACCGCACAATCCAACACCAAAAATAATGCAACAATGGTGACAATATCTGCTGGAATAAATACTGTGATTGGACGATTTGGTTCCAATGTGAATGTGAACACAAATGCATTTGTAATTCCAAGAACTGTTGGTATTACAACTCAAATTCTTATCGAAACGTTCTTTAACTCCGTAGCATAACAATGGCTGATAGAATTCCACTTATTGTTGACTCCACAACAAATCAAATTAAAGAACTTCCTGTTGGAGACAGGTTAGACATTGGTGGTGCTCACGTCATTGGTGCTACTGGTATCGCAGCTACTGATCTTAACGTTACAGGCGTCGCTACAATCGCCAACTTAAGTATCAACGACGTATCATTTAGAAATATTCAAATTAGTGGTGCATCCACGATTGGTGATAACTCTGCAGACCTTATTCAGTTCAAGGCTCAAATCAACTCTGACCTGATTCCAGACATTGATGAGACTTTCAATATTGGTGCTGCAACAACAGAGTGGAGAGGTTTATATGTAAAAGATGCAGTTTTAGCTGGTATTGCAACAGTTGGTTCTGTAGGCGCATCTGGTACTTCTCTTTATGTTAATGGTGATGCACGAATCACTGGTATTCTTTCAGTTGGTCAAGGCACCGTTTCCATTAACGGTTCAACCAATGATATTAACGGTGTTGGTGTCATCACTGCTACCACATTCAAAGGCACTGCAACTAATCTAGATGTTGCTAACTTAACAGATGCATCACCTGCCTCTAGTGATTTCATTCCTGTTCTTGTAGGTGGTGTTTTAAAGAAGGCAACGATTGCTAACGCAGCCGTTGTTGGTCCAACTGGTCCCCAGGGTGTTCAAGGTCCAACAGGTCCTCAAGGTCCAACGGGTGTTCAAGGTCCAACAGGTCCTACTGGCCCTCAAGGTCCTACAGGTGTTCAAGGTCCTACTGGTCCTCAAGGTCCAACAGGTGTTCAAGGTCCTACTGGTCCTCAAGGTCCAACAGGTGTTCAGGGTCCAACAGGTCCAACAGGTCCAACAGGTCCAACTGGCCCTCAAGGTCCAACAGGTGTTCAAGGTCCTACTGGTCCTCAAGGTCCAACAGGTGTTCAGGGTCCAACAGGTCCTACTGGTCCAACAGGTCCAACAGGTCCTCAAGGTCCAACGGGTGTTCAAGGTCCTACAGGTCCTACTGGTCCTACAGGTCCAACTGGCCCCCAAGGTCCAACAGGTGTTCAGGGTCCAACTGGCCCTCAAGGTCCAACAGGTGTTCAGGGCCCATCTGGACCTGCCACTACAATTAACACCACCAACTCTGATATGTCTACGGCCCGATATTTGGTTGGCGTAACAGCCCAGGGTTCAAACACCACTCCATATTCAGATTCTCAACTTTATTGGGATGGTTCAAGTAATATTCTTTATAATACTTCAGATTTCTCACTGAAGAAAGACATTGAAGCTATTGATGATGCAATCGATATTATCAAAAGAGTAGATGGTGTAAGATTTACTTGGAAACAACAGGGTTCAAAGAGTATTGGTTTCATCGCTCAAGATGTTCAAAAGGTTCTTCCTGAGATTGTCAAGTTAGATGAGAGCACACATCATCTGGCTGTAGGTTATCCAAACGCCGTTGCTGTTGTGTGGCAGGCTGTGAAACAACTTATTGAAAGAGTTGAAAAATTAGAAGGAAAATGATATAATCCCCATATACATCGATGTGTATGGGGTATGAACGGAGAATGGGCAATCTGGAGAGACGCTTTCTCTCCAGATGAATGTGAAAGTATAATTCAGAGAGGGGAAAATCTTCCCGAAGATATGGCTAATCAGGGTGTTGATGGTGAAAACCCTGATCGATCACATCGTCGGAGTAAAGTACGTTGGATGTATGAGAGTCTCTACGGAGACGTGTTTGATAAGATGTGGAAGATGACCAATATGGTCAATGAACAATACTTTGGATTTCACATTGATACTCTTCGTTATATGCAACTCACAGAGTATCACGAAAGTTATAAGGGTGAGTATAAGAAACATCACGATGTTTTTTGGTTGAATCGATCCAATAAACATCGAAAATTATCCGTCGTTTTGCAACTCACAGATCCGTCTACATATGAGGGAGGAGAACTCAATCTGGAGGTACAAGGGGAGGAACCTAAAGAATACTTTGATCAAGGAACAGTTATTTGGTTTCCCTCATTTACTCCACATTGGGTGAATCCAGTTACAAAAGGATTACGTAATAGTGTAGTTTGTTGGTTTGAAGGGCCACGTTGGAGATGAAGACAGAATTAATTGTTATCGATGATTTTTATAACAATCCAGATGGTGTGCGAGACTTTGCTCTCGCTCAAAACTTTGAAGTTGTAGGAAACTATCCTGGTAAAAGAACCAAGAACTTTATCAATGATAGTACAAAAGAAGGAATACAGGAAATCATTCTCCCGTATTCTGGTCAAGTTGTTGACTGGTTAGATGGTCCAGAGGGTTATACTGGATCTTTTCAACTTACAACATGCACAGATATGACTTGGATTCACAGTGACAGTTATAATAACTGGGGTGGTGTATTGTATCTCACACCAGACGCACCGATTGAGGGTGGTACTGGTTTCTTTCGATCAAAAGTTGATGGAAGTTTGAGAGGTAATGATTGGAATGATTTACCTGGTGCAGACTTCACTAAATGGGAACTGGTTGCTGAGGTTGGTAATGTTTATAATCGTTTGATCTTATTTGCTGCGGATCAGTGGCATAGTTCGATGCGATACTTTGGTGATAATATGTACAACGGCCGTCTAACACAAGTATTTTTCTTTCATACTGAACGATGATATCATTTTGTAAATATGCTTTGAGAGAGGGTGGTAGTGTGTATCCTCTTTTTGTCCCCAACCATCCAAGTGGTGTAACTGGTTTGATGAATCCATCAGTGCACGTTGATGCTGGTCGTGTGTTTGTAAATTTGCGATCAGTAAACTATGTGTTGTATCACGCTGAAAATCGTAGATTCCCAAATCGTTGGGGTCCATTATGTCACTTGCAACCAGAAGATACAAATATTCTTGCAACATCAAATTATCTTACAGAACTGAATGATAACTTTCAGGTCAAAATGATCAGTAAAGTTGACACCAGTTCTTGTGATAATCCTAATCCACAATGGTTATTTCACGGTCTGGAAGATGCCAGAGTTGTGAAATGGAATGATCGATTATATCTCTGTGGTGTACGTAGAGATACAACCAGTAATGGTGAGGGGAGAATGGAACTCTCCCAAATTGGCTGGAATGGTAGAGTGATGAAGGAACATCGTCGCCATCGCATATCAAGCCCAGATAATTCCTACTGTGAGAAGAATTGGATGCCGATCGTGGACCAACCATTTCATTTTATGAGGTGGGCTAATCCTGTTCACGTAGTTAAATGCGACATTAAAACAGGTAGAGTCACCACGGTATTTCAGGGTAATGAGAAACTAGATCTACCAAGAGAATTACGTGGTGGTTCACACGTTGTACGTTTTGGTGATTATTATATTTGTGCGACACACGAAGTTCAATTTACACCCGATGAACAGGGTCGTAAAGATGGTATCTACACTCACAGATTCCTTGTCTATGATAAAGATTGGAACTTTGTGAATTGCACACCACAATTCAATCTGATGAATGGAAAGATTGAATTCATTACTGGTATGGCTAAATTAGGTGATGATATTCTGATTAGTTTTGGATTTCAAGATAACGCAGCATATGTACTGCGTCTGAATCAAAAAAGTTTTTTCAAATTTTTGATGGATTGGGGTGATAATGAACCTTATGTTTCTGAAATGATCTGTGAAGAAATACTAGTTAACAGGGTTTATGAAAAAATTAGAGAAGTAAAAGAAGGAGATATTGTTTTCGATATTGGTGCCAACGTAGGTGCATTTACAAAGTCGATCATTGATAAAAAACCCAGTCACGTCTATTGTGTAGAACCATCAGATAGTATGGTTAGATCACTCACTAATAATTTAACAGGTTGTCCTGTTACAATCATCAGTAAAGCCGTGTCAGATGACATTGGTACTCAAACCGTGTCTGAAGGAGTACACATCTATCATAACTCCACAGATCAATTTGAAACAATTACCTTCACAGAATTAGTCAAGAATGTAGATCACATCGATTTTCTTAAAATAGATTGTGAAGGAGGTGAGTATTCAGTATTCACTGAATCAAACTACGATTACATCAAAAACAAAGTCAAACACATTGCAGGTGAATGGCATCTCTGGGGTGTTCCCGATGCTGTAAATAACTTCAAGAAGTTCAGAGACTTATATCTTATTGATTCCAAGTTCAAAGTATTTGATAGAATGGATAATGATGTTACTCATAGAGTCTTTGATAATCAGTACATTGAAGACTTCTCCAATCAAAATACTCACGGTGCACAATTAATGATCTATATTGATAACTAATATGACATTAGAAAACTTTATCAATAATCCACTTGATCCAAAGAATAGTTATGATTTGGCTATTTGGTATGAAATACAGGGTCAATATGCAGCTGCATTTTCATTTTACTTAAGAACTGCTGAACATTCTTATGACAATGAATTAATTCACATTGCCTTAGAAAAAGCTGCACATTGTCTGGAAGTTATTGGTAAACACGATGAAATCGTAGAGGACCTTTTACAACACGCAAATAGTTTGGATGGAGAGAAGATTGATATTGTACTTCAAGGTGGGTATCAAGATGTGACAGATGATATTGCAAGATACTATCTTGAACTACCATTTGTGAATAACATCATCATCTCTTGTTGGGACGTTGATAAGGAAGAGGTACAACATCCCAGAATCAAGTATGTTCGCAGCCCTATGCCTGAGGTATGGGGCACTGGTAATCGTAACTTACAAATCATCACGTCGAAGGCTGGATTATCAGAAGTTCGTACTAAGTTCTGCATCAAAACCAGATCAGATCAGAAGTACACTCACGAATCTTTGACTGGAATGTATGATTTCTTCTTCAAGAATAACGAAAGAGTCATTACATTCCAAGATGATCATACAAAACCTTTCAACAGAATTTTAGTTGGTGGTAACTTTGCTGAGTTCCCATTTCACCCCAAGGATCATATCTTATGGGGTCATAAAGAGGATCTAATTGATCTCTTCTCATTGCCTCTTGAACAACATTCACTCTACACAAGAGCTGGAATCCCATCAAAGGATTATTGGAAATATTATGATCACATCATTCGTACTGAAAGTTACATCGGTGCGTTCTATTGTGCAAACTTTGATGAAAGAATCAGACTCTTTTTACTGTATCCAGAGAAATATTTGTTCGACAATGCAAAGGATCATCATCAAGCTATGGCTGTGAGTGATTGGTTAACACCAAAGGTATTCAAATCATTCCCTAAACATTTAAATCAAATGGAGTGGATAAAGTATAATTGGAAAGAGTATCCTTTCGATCGTCAATACAATGAATTCGGTGAACGGTGGCACGAAGACGGTGTGTGACGGTTTTCCGACTGTCCTCAAGCTCTTGACAGGAGCGACTTGACTAGATATATTAGGTACGTCTTTCGGTTCCAGTCCTATGACTCTTGCAATGCAGAAACGTCGTTATCGCGTAGTTCTAGATCTTGAGATTCTGGATGATTCGCATCCAGAGGACTTTAATTGGGCGAATATGCTGGACATCGAAGGAGATGAAAGTGTTGAACTTGTTCGTGTAGAAGAGGTAGACGACATCGATTGGTGACATATACCGCGCACTCAATGAAACTTCTCTTTGTTATTTCCTGCGTCTGGTTTCTTCATTGGTTATGCCTGCTACCATCACGTTTTGCGGCTATAATCGCCGCACCCGACTTGCGCGCCCTGCTGTGGAATGGTTTGTATCAACATTCCTTCCCAGGTATCACCTAATTATCGACATCATTGATAAAGGTCTGAACCGCGAAGGTCTTTATGGTTCTTGTTCTATCTGTGACAACAATCATCGACCCCGTGAGTTCTTGATCGAGATGAACAATACGATCGATGATGATCTCTATCTCACCACTTTATTTCACGAATTGATTCACGTCAAACAACGTGTTTTGGGTGAATACAAAACCAAATACCAGAAAGATTTCTGGTTTGGTAAACTCATTGATCCAGACACAAAATATAGAGATCTCCCGTATGAGGTGGAAGCCCACCAACTTGAGGAGAGTGTGACAGCCCTGTATCTGTCACAAAGGGCCTTGTAAGAGGCCCCTTTTTCTTGTATATTGGCTATATCGATGAGGTTCCAATGCAACTCCGACCTTACCAAGACCGCGTTGTCACCGCAATGCGTATTCATCACAAGGGTCAAGCTATCCTTCCCACTGGTGCTGGTAAGACTCTGTGTATGATTACTGATGCACAACGGGAGTTTGATACATTTCCCTCCAACTATACGATTGTAGTTGTTGCACCGCGTATTCTTCTTGCCGAACAACTCTCCAGTGAATTTCTTGAGTTTATCACCAACACCCGTGTGATGCTCGTCCACAGTGGAGAAACTCACCACTATTCTACCACCAACCCCAACAAGATCAGTCAGTGGTATTACCAGGTTCCGATGAGCCGTCGTCTGATCTTTACCACCTACAACTCTCTTCAGAAGATTGTTGACAGTGGTATTCGTGTGGATACCATTTACTTCGACGAGGCCCACAATTCCGTCAAACGTAACTTCTTCCCTGCAACTGAACACTTTTCCCAGGTTGGTGGTCGTTGTTACTTCTTTACTGCAACCAGAAAGACTTCCGCAACTATTGCGAAACCTGGGATGAATGATGTAGAAGTTTATGGGAACATCATTGCACGTGTCTCCGCAAAAGAATTGGTTGATGGTGGATTTATTGCACCACCTAAAGTGAAGATCAAAAAGTTTGAGGTTCTCAAATCCAAACAGATTTCTGCTAATCGTGACTGTGGAAATGTGTTGGAAACCATTGATGAAACTCACACCAAAAAAATCCTTGTGTGTGTCAAAACCACTAAACAACTGATCAACTTGATGTCGCAAACAGACTATGCACGTCAGTTACATTCTCGCGGATATTCGTATCTTTATATTACCAGTAAAACTGGAGCCGTGATTGATGGTCAGAAAGTAAATCGTGAAGAGTTCTTCAACACCCTGAACACCTGGGGTAAAGATCCTTCTAAAAAGTTTGTTGTTCTTCACAGAAGTATCTTGAGTGAAGGTATTTCTGTGAGTGCGTTGGAGACAGTTATTTTTCTTCGTAATATGGACGTGATTGAAATGACCCAAACCATCGGCCGTGTACTCAGAACCGCACCAGAAAAGTCTTTTGGGTTGTGTGTAGTGCCTGTCTATAGTAACGTGGGTATTGCCACCGAAAAGAGGTTACAGGGTGTCATTGATACTGTTTTTCATCAAGGTAAGATGATGGACAGTGTGATCAAACGGTAAATATATGAGTGGGCAGCAACAGTAAGTCTTGGCGGATTGGTTGCGTAAGTCCCACACTTATGTTACAATAAATAATACAGTCACGCCAAGACTTACAATGAAAGAATACTACACTTACGCATATTTGCGTGAAGACGGATCGCCCTATTATGTTGGAATGGGCCATGGCAATAGAATAAACTCCAGACACAATAGAAAACAAGGATTAGTTCCTCTTCCACCAGAAGAAAAACGAATATATCTCAAGAAAGATATATCAAAGGAAGAAGCAATTAAACACGAAATCTATATGATTAGTGTTTTTGGTAGAAAAGACTTGAACTCTGGATGCTTGATAAATCTCACTGATGGAGGAGATAATCCACCGTCGGCTAAAGGAAAAAAATTAACCGATGATCATAAAAAGAAATTAAGCCAAGCGCATAAAGGCAAACCAAAAAAATATGAACCGTGGAATAAGGGAAAGAAATTGGGATCAAAATACAGAAATGATGAAGAAAGAAAGGCGGCACATAGAGAAAGGAATAGAGTTTGGATGAGAAATTATCGGAATAAAAAATAAATGGCTAAAAAAGATCCGATGCCTGGTATCCTGGATAACACACATCCAGGATGTTTTTATAAGAAAGTTTATGGCATTGTGACAATCGCAGGTAGTAAAAGATATGCTGTGATTGGTCCAGATAAAGAAGGAACTTGCGTATATTTGAAGACATGTAATACAGTAGAAAGTGCCAAGAAATGGATAGATAACCGTAAGACCCCATAATGGGGTCTTTTTTTGTATAAATAATCGGTAGTGAACCTACTGGTTACTATGTTTTCGTGGGGTCTTACAAAGTTGATAAATACTAGAAATTCACAACGGGATATGTTCAAATCCGTACTATTTCTGAACAATAGAAAGGTGGTGAAATGAGCGTCTTAAGAGTTGATGCCATTAGGGATAATGGAGCCGGCTTTAATGATGTCGTTACGTTTGCCAACAGTGGCGGCACTGAGAATGGTAAGTTAGCCAGAGCTTGGGTGAATTTTAATGGTGTTGGTACTGTTGCGATTCGGGCTAATTTTAATGTGAATTCTATTACTGATAATGGAGCTGGTACATATATCATTAACTTTGCAAATGCGATGTCAGATACAAATTATTCTTGGTCATTGAATGGTGGTGCAGTTTACAACGGCAGTGTATATTGTATGACCGATGGAACTGGTAATGACTCTACTAATGGTGTAAACACTGGATCATTAGGTATGGAAATTCGTGGAAATGGTAGTAGTTTTGCTAATTATGATTCAGATTGGGTAACCGCTAGTATATTCCGTTAATACCCCACTATTCAATCAAGATAATCAGGATTAAGTTATGAGCCAGATACGAACAGATAGTATAGTTCCATCAGGAGGAGTACCATCAGGCGCAAGTGGTGGGGGTATTATACAGGTTGTTGAGAGCGTAAATACAACTTCATATTCATATAGTTTAAATACAACACAATCTGATACTGCTTTAACTGTAAGTATTACGCCAAGAAGTTCTAGCAATAAGATATTGTTTATGGCTAACGTTGCCTGTACTGAATCTAGTGGAGCAGGTGGGCAATTTTTTGGATTAAAACGAGGGACAACTCAACTTGTCAATCCTAGTTCAAGAAGTAATGTTTTTGGATTTGTTAATGTGGGTGCTTTATCAAACGGATCATATAATATAGGAAATAATACCTTGATGTATTTGGATTCACCAGCAACAACTTCATCAACAACTTATACGGTGACTGTTTATGGTGTAAGTGGAACAGGTACAATGTATATTAATAGATCTGCAGATAATGGTACTACTGGTAGATCACACCTTTACGCAATGGAGATTTCAGGATAATGGACGTCACACAAGCACTTTTAAAATTAGCACCTAATGCTTCTTTCTCAGTTGAAGATGAACAATATAATGGAATTACTTGGTTCTCACCAGATATTCCTCAACCAACAATTCTTGAAGTTGAAGCCAAGATTGCTGAACTAAGGGCAGCTGAACCATTAAGACTTCTTCGTGTAGAAAGAGATCGGCTAATTGCTGAAACAGATTGGTGGGTTTTGCCTGATAGAACACCAACATCAGAACAATTAGCTTACCGCCAAGCCTTGAGGGATCTTCCTGAAAACTCCGCACCAGTATTGGATCCTACCACAAGATTAGGTATCTCTGGTGTCACTTGGCCCACTAAACCGTAGTATTGAAATCAAATAGGAGGTAATTATGTCTGAGATTAGAGTTACAACACTAAAGGATACTTCAGGTGGCAATAGTAGCACTACAGCTGATATTTTTAGTGGCAGGGCTAAGGCTTGGGTGAACTTCAATGGCACTGGCGTCGTGGCGATCCGGGCGCAGTACAACGTGAGTTCGATTACGGATAATGGCACGGGGGATTACACCGTCAACTTCACTAATGCGATGACGGATGCGAATTACTCATGTGTAGGAACCTCAAGCCCGGACTCTGGGAATAGCAAATGTATTTTTACTGCTAACTCAACTGCCGCAGGTGTGCCAACAGCCAGCACAACAAGCTCAATCAGAGTATGTGCTTACTTTCGGGCAGACGGAAGTGCTGCTGACACTGCTTACATTCACGTCTCCGTCTTCCGCTAACCCACCATGAGCACCCTACGCGTCAGCACGATCCAAGACACAGCGGGCAGCACACATCGTTAATCTCCTCATCTGACCATTCTCTCAGAGTTTTGAGTCCTTAATCATCCAACATTCTCACATTACCACTCACAGTCACTCTAGGTTCATCAACCCCGTGATATGTCACTTGATGAATCAGAAAAGACGGAAAAATCAATAAATCTCCTTGTTGTACTTGAGGGAATCCCCATTCCACCACATCAAAATTCACGATTTCATTGAGTGAGTTAGAACAATAATTTCTAAATTGTTCATTCCAGAATCCAAACTTTCCACTATCATCTGGAAGTTCTGCAATGTAACAATAACTAAGTTGATGCCCGCCAGCAATATGTTGATGTGGTTCTTGATAACATCCTTTTTCATAGACATTCATCCAAGGATCACTAAACTTCAGTGAACCTTGTTTCTTGTAAGGTAACTGAAGAAAGTACGGTTGAATCGTTTCAATGAACGTACTCCAGTTATACTTCACACCTCTGGATGTTTTGACCAAACAATTCCATTCAGTATTGACAACACATTGATTCACAAGATCGCTCACATCAATGTGACCAACGTGATAGTGCCAGTAGACTGTGGGAAAACAAAGTTGCATCATAAGTTAAATAGTTATTATTCGTATTCAAAATGGCTATTGTAGACCCTGGTAGTTATGTGATCTGCGATCCAGCCGATGTTACAAATCGAAGAAAGTTTCCTTTCTTAGTTCGACCAGAGAACGGAACTTATACCGATCAGAGAAATGGTCAATACGACATTACAAGTGAACGATTAGCTGTAATACCTTGGGATTATACCGATCATCCAGAAGAATTTGAAGGATCAATTCGTCACGCATTAGGTGTGAATCAAGTCTACAGCCCAATCGATCAATGGATTTGGGGATGGAAAGATACTAAAACCGTGTTTCACTCAATGGTACCATTTGAGTGTGATTTTGTCAACAACGTTATCACAATCGGCCCAATCATCATTACAATCAACTGATACGGTTATCCGTACCTCTCTCACCGTCTAAAATGAGACGGTCTTGAGGTATATTGGATTCGTAACAAGATTGATTATGAAAACACTGACCAAACTTTGGAAATAGTGGGGTGTGACAATCGATTGGCTGTCCACTAGGGGTGCCAGGGGGTCGGGAATGTCGTATATTGGCCTTGTTGAGAGGGACACCCCCGATGTCTATCATCCAGTTCACTCCTGTAAAATCCCGATTCCGTGAGGTTTATCACTATCCAACCAACTGGAAAGAGGGTGAGGTCAATGAAATGTGGATTGAAGAAGTTGACAACGTTGATGACATTTACCAGTACGTGGCGATCGCTCACAATCCCCGTGAAGGTTCGGCGGCCGTAGTGTCCAACCCCCGCAGCTATCGTGAAACTCTTCAGTGGGTTCGCAAATGGTGCGGTAACTTTTCCATTCTCCCCGAATGAATATGTCACAGAAACGTTACTTCTTTTTTAACAAATACCACGATTGGTATAAGGTTATTGCATCCAATCTTGCATCTGCAACTGCACAACTCCCTAAAGATTTTCACTACGAATACTACGAGGTGTACAAATGATTAGTCTCAAACCCAGGAATCAGTGGACAATCAAGATGAATGAGGCTGCTGCACAACGTTACAACAAACTCCAAGATGAGGGTGTGACCGTTGACATCACCACACATCAGGGTCGTCAACAGTTTGGATACAATTATCTGGAACTTGTAAAAGACTGATGAAATTGACACACATTTACCTTGCAGTCATTGGACTGTTGATGTACAATGTTTTTCTCATTCATCGTGATGAGAAAATGTTCAAAGCCTACTACAAGGAGACTGCAAGACAAGAGTTTTGCAAGTCCATCACTCAACCTCACCCTAACTGTACTCAAAAATGAACCCCGACACCTACACTTTCACTGGTGATGCTGTTACCTTCCTTGGTTTGGTTGGTGTTGTTTCGGCATTTGTCATTATTGTTACGGCTTTTCGTCGTTTCTTTAATAGCCCTTACAATACTAGGTACGTCAAACGTGTGACAGTCCCCGAACCGTCCACTGATGACGCCACCGAGGACTGAGGGTGATATATTGGCCTTGTTGAGAGGGGAATCCCCACTATGAAACTCCAATCCAAGGATGGGTCAATGGTTGTTGACTTCTATCCTGTCAAGACTCCTTACGGTGATGTATCGAGCGAGTGGTTCATTCAGATTCTTACGTTTATGGGTGGAACTCAGTCTAAAAAGTACCTCAACCGTTTTGAGATGGGTATTCAAGTTCGTGAACGTTTGGCCTATGGCTATGAGGTCATTGACTTCAACACCGTTCCCCAACTGGGTAACCCTATGAGTTGTGCCTATTGATTCTCTTTGTTTTTTACCCTATTTGATTGTGTCCTACCAAATTTTTACCCCCGAAGATTTCAAGTACCGTTTTACGGTCATTCAACCTGCGGTCAAGGTGTCTAAGTACCCTTGGGATCAACTTGGTGTTGGTTTCGGTTTTTTCATTCCACACACTGATTTGACACTAGATCAGGTGCGATCTGGTTATCGACCAACTGCACCAGATCGTCTGACCCGTATGGGTTGGAAATTTCAAAGCCGTAAAGGATTTGAAAACACAAATGGTCAACAAGTTCCAGGCATCATCATCACACGGGTTGCCTGATTTTCCACTCTTTTTCTGAACACTTACCCTTTTTTGATTATGTACGGTATTGCACCTGCACGTTACACCATTGAAGAACTGACTGCACAAGCTGCTAATGCGATTCGTAATCTTCCTGAATCGGATCCGCAACAGTACACTTGGAAAGAAGGTCGTTGGCAACTGAATCCTGAGTATGTAAAGTTCATTCACGGTCGATTCCAAGAGGTTGCCTAATTTGACAATCTATGTCATTATAATTGGGTTGAGTATTGGTTGGGCCTGGCTCTCCCTTTACTCACCCATTTTTTCACACCTTGATAAAGAGAATGAACAACGTTGTTACCGAAGTTCAACTAAACACCAATCAGATCAAGTTTCTGATTGATCTGATGTGGGGTAGCCCATTGAGTATTGTGAGAACGACAGCGAACAGACACGATGTAGACGACGTGGACCTGGAGGGCCACCTTGCAAAGTGTCTGGGCTCCGCACTGGCGGAACTGGATTGAGGGTATATTGGCCTTGTTGAGAGGAACACCCCCAATGACTCACATCATCGCAGACCGCACCACCATCAGTCAAGGTATGCCGATCACTGTAACGACGGTGGATGGCTTGGATCGTATTGAGATCAACAACCGTCTGCATCATCTGGGGAATGAGATTCTGAAACTGAAAATGTTGCAGGATGAGTTGGTGCAAATGCGTAATATGATTGACTTTGAGAACGAACGTCGTGAATCTGGCGACCTGTTCGATGAACTGTTTGGAGGTTGAGATGAGTTTCGACAGTGGAAAATTGATGTATTCTGCAGGTAACAACGATGAATGTTACACACCTGCCTATGGCGTGACGCCGATTCTTAAGTATATTCCAAAGGGTGCGATTGTCTGGTGCCCATTTGACACGATCGACAGTCAATTTGTCAAACAAATCAGTCAACAGAATGAGGTTGTTTTCAGTCACATTCAATACAATCAAGACTTTTTGACCTATGAACCAACACAATGGGATGTGATTGTCTCCAATCCACCCTTCACCAACAAACGAAAGTTCTTTGAGAGAGCTTTATCGTTTCAGAAGCCATTTGCGTTGATTATGTCAAACACGTGGTTGAATGATAGTGCACCGAAACAACTCTTCAAGGAACGTGATCTTCAGTTGTTGATGTTCGACAAACGAATGAAGTTTGAGAGCCCAGATGGTAGACCGAATGACAAGATTACATTCAGTTCCAGTTACTATTGTTGGAACTTTCTACCAAAACAAATCATAATGGAACAGTTACCTGTGCCAGTTAAAAAGGTGTCACAGAGAACTCGCCAGACCCCTCTGACTGCGGTATTATAAGTAAGTCAGAGGGAGAAACACCTCTACCTGTTCTTTTTTCTTTTTCTTCACAATGGCCACACGTTCCCGCATTGGGTATCAGTTGAAAGACGGTTCTATTGTCAGCTGTTACCACCATTGGGACTCCTATCCCACTGGGCTTGGTGCTCATCTGGTTGCACATTACTCTGACATTGATGATGTCCGCGAACTGATTGATGGTGGTGATCTCTCCACCTGTCTTCGTGAGGAAGGTCCAGAGTATTATGCAGATCGTGGAGAGACGAATGTTGAACCGCAACTGTCCATCAGTCACGATGAGTTTGTGACACTGACTGATGAGTGCACAGGTGAATATGCCTATGTGTTTGTCAATGGAACGTGGACGTGTTATGATGTGTACAACTCCAAGTATGTTTCACTCTACAATGAGGTTAAGGTATGACGATTGAAGGCCGCCCAACTCTCAATCACGATTGGGAACAACAATATGCACAACAACGTGCATCACGATTGGCTGATTCAGTCAATGAATATATGGATGAAGATGTTTCGTTGAATGTCTTTTATCGTGATCTGACGGTTGCGATTACGGAAACGATCGAACATCATTCAACGAGTTTAACAAAAGCCCAACGAATGTTGGCGATGATTTCGCCAGTACCATCTGTACCCACCAATGTGATTTTATCTGATGAGTGTTAAAAATCCTCCGTGTGAGTATGAGGATGTGTTGAAGTTTTATGGTGAGTCAAAACAAACCTCTTTGACACAATCTCTTGCATTGGTGAATCTATTGATTCAACGACTGAAGACCAATGACAGTGCAATCTATCTGAATCGACAACTGATTCCTGTGAAGTATGAACTTGAACGACAACTTTCACATTGCACCACAAGGGTATCGGTATGAAGTTACCTCTCATTCGCGTTATGTTTCCGCCATCTGGATTGTTCATTGTCGGAAGTTTGATTATAATCTTGGTAAGTCTGTTCGTTGTATTTGGGGATTCTATGACACCAAGACAAAACAATACCATTCCCCTCTCACCTCCTCCAAGATTGGAAACGTTGTGGGTCTGAATCGTACCACTCCATATTCCGCAATGATTCCCAAACAAACACCGTTAGAAGCCGCATATGTATGAACCAAAGGTGAATGATTATGTTCAATGGGAGAACGGCAAAGGTGTCGAAGGTTGGGTGTATTTCAAGGATGCAATGTATCTGACGATTGAGACCAATGTGTATCCGAAACATCCTGATGATCTACCCCACGGTACAAAACATCGTAATGAACGCACTCTAGTGATTTGTTATCCCGAACACTGGAATGAACTGAAGTACATTACAACTCGTAATTCCATCTATGATGAGAAGTAAGGATTATAAAGACCGTTGAATGATCGTGGCATTAGATTAAAGGACAATGACAATCTGCCAGGAGTTTGATTGTTCGTATAACCGTGTTTGATGTAACTGGGCCAGAATAAACAAACACCATTCTCTACAACACAAGTGACCTGAGGAAAGTGAAAATGATAGCCATAAGGATTGTCTCTTTCAGTATTCGGTTGATCCGTTAAGTTACAGACCGTTTCACTGATGCCAAATGGATTCTGAAACTGAATGAATGTTTTCTCATCCGTGCGTAAGTATACCGTACCACACAAGACTGCATTACAATGATTGTGCATAAACTGAGAACCACCGATTGCACACTCATTAAACCACGCATTTGTGATGCCAAGTTCAGAGTCGAAATTCATCACATTCCGATAAACAAAATTAGCCCCTTTCAGAATCTCTGATTCAAGATCCGCCAATTGATCATAGAGTCTAAAGACGTTATGATCGTTATGGTAATGAATCAAACTCTCATCGCCCATATCCCCACCCTTATTCACACGCCCATTCTCTGATTTAATCTCAGAATCAAAGAACTCCGCAATTCCATTCACATTCATTTGTAAACGAACTAATGGTTGTGCAAATAAACCAATCGTTTGATGTTTCATACAATCTCCTTGAGTTTATAACAAACGGTCATTCTTAAGTCTCTACAAAATTGATTATACGCCTCTCCATAGTGCATTAGATCTGTCGTGAACAATATGGCCGTATTTGGACGAGGATCAATACCAATACGATTACCATTCACTAGAAAGACTGTTTGACCACCCCACGTTAAATTCCAATCTTGATTTGCATAATACAGAAAGGTATGCGTTTCACCGTGTACATTATCTAAGTGAGGATAACCATCTTGGCCATACGTTTGACCATTACAATAGACTTCTAGTAACTCAAAGTCTTTATCTGTTCTTTCTTCTAATATGTCAAATAGATGAGAAGTAAAGAAGGTTTGATCATCTAATGGTAGTTTCCAGAATGGTATATTGTTCTGTATCTCTTCATTGACATCACTTTTAAAGCCAAATCTCCATCCAAAGCCACGTAGAATTGATTCACATTCTGATCGTTCTTCAGGTGTTTGTAATAGATTAGTATAAACTTGAATTGGTGATTGATTCATAAAAAAGCCTTATTTTTATTCAGCTGAGTATTCTCAATAAGAGTTGGTTATTGAGAATTAATTACTTATTAGAGTCTTATAAAGCCCTCAGAGACATCACTCCTTAGAGTCTTATAAAGCCCTCAGAGTCTTGAAGTCTTAGCGCGCATCATACCGCAACGACGCAAAATTGTCAAGGCCCCCACTATAAACCTCAGAGGGACGCAGAAAATTGCACAGAACCTTATAGTCTACCATACTCCTCCGCAGTACTGCGAAGTGAATGGCCAGTGCGGAAACTGGGCCGCAGTATATTGCCTGCGCGGTGGCCTGCGAGTATCCTAAGGCGGGTGGGGCGGGAGGCCATATACCGCGCAGGGGATATACCGCGTCGCGCAGGATATTTACCGCGTGCCGCAGGGGATTGTGGCTAGGTCTGGCGCAGTGTATATACTGCGTGTTTATAAGCAAGAATATGTGTTATATACTGCGCTTCACCCCACTCACCCCTACCCACACCATTCATATGTGTTGGGTTATATACATCGCAGGCATATAACATAGGTCCACCACTCCTACCACTGCGATGTATATGAGAATAGTATACTGCGTGTTCGTGTGATTGTCAAGCTTGCCATCAGCCTTCAATATGATTATAATAACTCTGTCAGGGTTGAAAAAAATATTCTTTAAGTCAAAGCCAAGGCCACTTGAGAAACTGTCACAAGCCCTCTTGATATCACTTCAGGATCGTGTATTGTACTTGTGTTGAGACAAATTCCATCAATGAAAGACATCAGAGTTCGTGTTGAGACTTATGATGGTTGTTGTACAATATGGTATGAACGTTCAAAGTTAAAGAATGCCACTGATGTGATCTGTAATCGTGTTACAAACCAGCTGATGGGTTTGAATATTAAACGTGTTGAAGTTGATGTAATATAGTGTTGTGACAGTTGAGATAGTGTCACAAGCCCTCTAGACATTCCACCTGATTCGTTCTACATTACATTTGTTCAATCAATCACTGATGACTGAAACGTTGCGTGAGTATCATTTCACTGATGAACAAATTGAGTTTCTGATGCAAATTGTGCGAAACAATGCACAATACGAAGATGATGAGGTTCGTGAGTGGATGGAAGAACTTGCGAATCAAATTGAAGATCAAATTGTAAATCACCCCACCAACGATTGATGAACCGCCAAGAACTTCTGGATGCTTACATTGATCGCATCCTTGATAATATGTCAACCAAAGATTTGATGCGACTTGTAGGAGATCAGATCGAAGAAAATCTTTCTGGGTATAGTGATGAGGAACTGATTGCAGAGGTTAAAGAATACTATCCTGAACTGCTGGAGGGTGACAGTTGAGGAACTGGCACAAGGGGGGTTGCGGGAGACTGTGCCCCCTGTTATCTTAGTTTCAGTTGAGAGGCACCCCCCCCCACCCGATGACTTTGACAACCACACAAATTGATGCTCTAGTTGCTCTGATTGAGTATCACCAAGATGAGGGATGGTATAATATGATTGAAACCACTGGTCTTCTTGCCTATGAAGGTGGCGAACTTCGTAGAGCACTTCTCAAAATGCGTGAAGAGGTTTGATGATGAGAATTATGATGGTTGTTATGTAAAACAAGACTCTGATGGTTTCATTCATTGTTACCAAGAAGGTGAGGATGAAAGTGAATGGAACTACGTGAAAATGACTGATGAGTTTGATGTCATCTCTGAAGTGACTTTTGATCCCGATTCCAACTTTATCGTTTGAACATTACAATGAACTACGACTACGATGTAAACGAATCCGAAGTATTTGACTTCGTGAATGATGAAGATCTGTTTGAGGTCTTCGATGAAACTTATTCTGAACAGCTAGATGAAGAAACGAAGAAACTCCTGGCCCAGTTCTAAGGCTGTCTACTGGATCATCCTGGACATCGTTTTGAGTGTATTCTAGCCAAGTAATCAAACGACACCAATGCAAACCACTCTGAATTCTGCACAACGTAAATATCTGGATGCGTTTCGTGCACTCTACGAAGCTGCAGAGGAAATGAACGCTGGGGATCCGATGAGTTATGCTCGTTCCCGTGAGATTCATTTGGCTTGTATCTTGGGTCACACAGTTGCTGATACGTACAGTGGAGCTGATGCGTATGAACAGGATGGCACTCCTGTTGAGTATAAGTCCACCATTGGAGCTAACATCACTGCTACCTACAACGGCATTAGTGTACAACCAACCTGGGAAGATCAGGAAGACTATCTCATCGAACACAAGCTTGGTAAATACCCCCGTCATTACTTTGCACGTTATGAAGGTGCAGATGTGGCTGAAGTGTGGGTGATGGATAGTGACACTGTGTTGTCGTTGTTGTTACCGAAGGTGCAGAAACAGTATGCGTCCAAGCGTAACGGCAAAGCGAAAGATCCCCGTATTGGTGTCACAATCTCCACCAAGGAGATTAAACAATTCGGTCGTCGTCTGGTGTGACAGCCGACCGGCTGTCCACTCCACCCGCCAGGAGGGTCCTGGAAGCCCCATAATGGCCTTGTTGAGAGAGCCAATCAATGATCACCACTTCGATCTTTATGGGTGCCAACATTCCTAACTCTGGCACCGTGTCCACTTCAATGTTCAAAAGCTTTATCACCAATGAAGTTGCAAACCGTCTGGATGGTTTCACGCTCACGGAAGGCCAAGGCTATTGGAAAGGCGAACCCGAACGCACGTTCATTCTCACCGTCATCCACGACGATGCAGATGTTGGAATCAAAGTGGCTTGTGAAGAGGTAGCAAAGGCTTATAAGCAACAATTCCGTCAGGAAGCGGTCCTGGTGGCCAGTTCCCAAACTGTCACAACGATGGTCTGATTCCCCCTCAGGGGGGCCCTATACTAGCCGTATGAAACAAACCAAGATGACTCACGAAGAACTGATCGCGATGGTGATGGCAGACTACACTGCCAAGATCAACGCTGAGGAAGCTCAACGGGAGGCGATCCGTCAACAGCCCCCAAGCGACTTCCCATCCTGGGGTCCGGCTCTGGGCCAGTGGGGGCACTGGAACATCAGCGATCGCGACTGACTCCTGACCCTCTAGACTAGCCACATCAACCAACCAAACCATGATCGACTTCGCTCTCAACCACCTGCCTGTGTTCATCAATGTGCAACGGCCTAGCAGTGCCTGTGAACGTGTCATTCTGTCGCCTCTGACCAGCCGTGCCATTGTGCAGTGGCACTCTGGTAGCGTGTCTGCTCACGATTGCCGCAAACGTGACATGGTAAGTCTGCTGGTGAACCGTGGCGGTTCATTGGGCCAGTGGGCAAACCGCACACTCCTGCAGAATCACCAGACCGTGACCCTCTAGACTAGCCACATCAAACAAACCAAGCCAATGCGTCGCCTCCCCATCGGTAAGATCGTTCTGGCCCTGGCCCTCCTGTTGGTCTTCAAGGGTACAGCCACTCAGATCCTGCAGACCGCATCCGTTCTGGACAGTGTGATGGCCGAACAACTGGCCACTATCGCGTTCCGCAACCGCTGAACCCCTTATACTAGCCAAGTCAACCACAGAGACCAATGCGTAAGATCGAACGACTGATGAACGCTGCTATCACCAATAGCAAAGATTTCAAACTGGATAACACTGAGGTGATCAGCTACACCAACCATTCTGATGTCTACCTGTTCGGTAACTTGATTGCACGAATCGGTGAAACCTGGATTGAACTGTTCGATGGTGGCTGGCGTACCGCTACCACCAAGTCCCGGCTCAATGCTATTCTCTGGGAACACGGCTGTCCTGGTGAGTCTATCTTTCAGAAGAACTATCAGTGGTTTGTTAACTACAATGGCTACATCATTCCGTTCTTCTCTGGGATGCGGCTAAACTAAACAGAAAGGGGGCCCATAAGGGCCCCTGATCAATCGGGGCCTTGCAGAATCCGCCAGGGCCCCTCATAATAGCCACAGAAGCGAACCCTCCCAGCGAAACCACCCGCCATCGGGACAGGTCCTGGGTAAGATCCTTCACACCGTAGGGGGAGGTCACGGTCCCCCACCCTATTTCAAACGACCACACCGATGGCCCTCTACAACATCGCTTCCGACACCGCCACCCGTCAAACCGTATGGGTCAGCACCAATGTGGTCAAGGGTCGCCCCCAGCTCAATTCCCATTCTAGTGCCGCTATGGCCAGGGAAGGGATCGACGGATTCACCGCTGTGGAGCTTGCAGGGCTGCACACTGACTACCAGGGGCAGGGTTGACCCCCACCCCCTGACCCCTTATACTGGCCACATACCAAACGACCCGACCAATGACCAACCTCTCTGCTCTCGCCGCTGGTACCGCTCTCGACCTGCTCATCGCTGAGACTCAGGGCCTGGTGAAGGTGACCCGCCTGCCCCAACGTAAGGCACGCCGTTCTGAGCTGGTGATGACTCAGACCAAGGGCACCCGTACCAACACCAACCGCCGTGGCCAGGCCTACAACGGCCACGCCACTCACGCTCAGAACAGTGTGGTGGAAGGCAACGCCGCCGCCTACTTCAAGACCAGCGGTTGATAGGTGGGGGGAGCCCCCAGCTGGGCTCAGTTGTGGGGGTGTTGAACCCCCCCGACCCCCTACCCTTAGTTAAGGTACCATAAACCCGCTAATCTATAAAAGTATGCATCCGAGACCACGATATAAAAAAATTTCCGTGGGCCACAGAATGAGCCACAGGATCGCTCAAAAAACTTATAAGTAATTCCGTAAGCCGCAGAGGACCAATGAGCGACTTAATTTTTCACGTCTATGAGAACAATAAGGTCAAGGAACACAATCTGACAACAGACGAACTGAGGACTCTCATTATTTCCAAGAGAGTAAAACCTGGAGAAGATGAGATATTACCGTTAGAACTGTCAAAAGAGACGGAGGGGTCATACTAAATAATTTTGAGTGTGATCTACGAAATCTCAAAGAATGAGAACGTTTCTAGAATTCAGAGAACTGATTGAACAGAAGTTTCCAGACTTCCGTGGTGGTCGTCAAGCAGGTGCACAATGGCAGGGGCAGTATCCAAAGGGTACAAATCCTGGTACGTGGTCAGGATCTTATTTTACGAAGGGATCGCAAGGGGAATTTGCGAAACCAAATGTACTCAGAATGTTAACCACAAATCCTGCAGTTTCTGATGTTCTTCAGAGAAGACTTGGCCAAGCCGCAGCGGCGCGCACGATCATGACTCGTACATTACCTGGTGCAGTTGTTGCAGGTTCTTTGGCGGGTATTGATCTACTGAAACAGAAACGTGCACAGGATCAGAAGAATCTTGAGACACGTCGTTTGTCTAGAATTGCATCAAACTATGGACCAGGTGGAAGTCAGAAATTAGTACAGGGGGCCCTAAGATGAAAACGTTCAGAGAGTTTTGTGAACAAGCGGAGAACGCAGCGAATCAGATTTCTCCAGTGAGCCCATTCAGAGTGATGCCACCACTCAGAAAGAAGGATGGATCTTATAATCCAGCACCACAACGTTATTTGATTGATCCGATCACTGGTTTTGGCCCTGGTCAATTCAAACAAGCATCCGTCAAGAAAAAGGAGACGGTAGCGTGAAGACGTTTAGAGAGTTCTGTGAACAGACTGGACCGTTTAAGTCGTATCAGAAACCAAACGTTGTTCAACAGTTCATCACTCGTGCACGTGATGCAGTAGATAAGAAAGTTCAGGATCTTTCTAACACTGCAAATATGGCATCTGCAGCATTAGATCCTAGAGGTGATCGAATCACACGATGGGGTGCGATGAAGGATTTGAAGTTTAAGTTAAAAGGTGGTAATCCAAACAATCCTGACAATATGCAAATGAAAGGGCCAAAGAGTAATATTGGATATTCATTCAAACCTTATATGTACGGTGATTCAAGAAAACCTACTGCAAGAACATTCTTTTCCTCAGGAAAGGAGGTTTGACAAAAGCCTATATACGTTGTATGATTACACGATAACCCACTGAAATTTTCATGGCTAAAGGATTTAAAGTGCAGGCAGCCGCACCAACGGCTCCACAAGATGACTTTGATATCGATCTGTGTAAACAAGATATTCAAGGTAAAAAGATCGTCTTCTGTCTTCCTGGGCGTGGATGTTCTTATACGTTTCTGAAGAACTTTGTACAACTCTGTTTTGATCTCGTACAGAGTGGTGCAGCGATTCAGATTTCACAAGACTATAGTTCAATGGTGAACTTTGCACGTTGTAAAGTTCTAGGTGCAAATGTTCTCAGAGGTAAACATCAAGTACCCTGGGATGGAAAACTGGAGTATGACTATCAGTTGTGGATTGATAATGACATTGTTTTCAATAGTGAGAGTTTCTGGCGTCTCTATCAGTTAGGGATGGAAAAGGAGATCGCAGCTGGTTGGTATGCAACTGAAGATGGTCACACAACCTCTGTTGCTCACTGGCTTGAAGAGGAAGACTTTGTGAAAAACCGTGGTGTGATGAATCACGAAACGGTAGAAACGATGTCAAAACGTCGCAAACCATTCACTGTGGATTACACAGGATTTGGTTGGGTGCTGATCAAGAAAGGTGTGTTTGAAACACTTGAGTACCCCTGGTTTGCACCTCAAATGCAAGTCTTTGAATCGGGTGAGGTTCAGGATATGTGTGGTGAGGATGTGAGCTTCTGTCTCGACGCAAAGAAACAAGGTATGGAGATCTGGTGCGACCCTCGTATTCGGGTTGGTCACGAAAAGACACGTATCATCTAGTATGGATACCCATCGCGTATGTATTAACGGGCGCATGGTCTTCTCGGGTGAAGAAGATTCGGCTCTTGACTTTATTGAAGACCTTGCCTTACAATATTACGAGACAGGTAATCCTGATCCATCAACTATTACACTTGATATTTTAAATGGCGAAATTGAAGTCATCCCTGAGTGGGAAGAAAAAGATTGAAAGTAAACCAAAGAAAACACGACAAGGATGTGGTCAACACACAAAGTATGCCGCATCTTCACGAAATTCCGCACGTAAACGATACAGAGGTCAAGGTCAATGAGTTTTAATATCGAACTTCGTACTCCAGAAGGAACCACAACCATCACTTGTGATGAAGATACTTACATTCTTGATGCAGCAGAAGAACAAGGAGTCGATCTCCCGTATAGTTGCAGGGCTGGTGCGTGTTCCTCTTGTGCCGGTAAAGTTCTTGAAGGAACTGTGGACAATGAGGATCAAACCTTCCTTGATGAAGATCAAATGGAACAAGGTTTCGCACTACTTTGTGTTGCTCGGCCAACTAGTGATTGCGTCATTCAAACGGATATGGAATCTGATCTCTGATGGCGTATCTAAACCATAGTCTTCCTGATTGGTCTTGTTATATTCGTAATGAGTTCTTGTTCAATCATAAGAAAGGTCATGGTGAAGTTACTAAATGTGATGTTCATAGTGTTGCAAGTATTGAGAAAAGAGTTCCTCTTTTTGAGGCATTTCTAGAAAACGGCGTGAATTGGACCAGACGGCCACTTCACGCTTTTTGTTGGAAACCTGATGCACCGATTGAACCACTTGAAGATATAATGTATTGGGATTGTTTTTCCCCTTACATTGATGTTCAGAGACGTGCAAGACTTGCAGGTCTTCAGGCTGAACTGATTCGACCCGATGGAAAAAAAGTCATTGGTCGATATATGTTCACTCTTGACTGGTCTTGGGAGAACAAAGGTATTCCAGATCTTAATTTTTCAGAAACTCCTGAACACAAATGTGCTCATTTGTTTCAAGTAGAGACTGGAAACTACTATGCATATCCTAATAATCGGGTCATTTGGTTTGATAATGCATGGACATTCAACCGAATTGACAAAAATCCTGGTTATGAAATCGATTTGACGACGTACAGTGTTGAAAATCGTCGAAAAATTGAAACGTCAGATCATTATTTGTATGAAATAACTGACCTAGATAATAAAAAGGGATAGCAACCCCTTTAAAAGTTCTGACTAATCCTCAGAAAAACACTAAAATGGCTAAAAATCCAGTCGATTTAAGTGAGAATTTTGTGAAAAGTGGTATGAGATTGATTACACATCGTTCAGCCGATGTAATTCTTGAGAAAGTTCAAAAACAAAAGTACGACATTCCCGAAGATCGTTATTCTAGACCCTGTGGAGGGTCATACGGCTTCGATGATTTCGTTGAACGCTGGCACGAATAGTATAAATATAGCAGAAAAATTGTATCGTTAGATGCCTGCGACTCGTCAATCCCGTAGTTTCAAAGACATTTCACTGTCTTTCCGCAGGCATCCTGTGACTAATGACGTGGTTGCAATTTCTAATGAGGATGCGATCAAGAGATCTGTACGAAATCTTGTTGAAACCATTAACAATGAACGCCCTTTTAACTCATTAATTGGTTCAGAAATTCGTTCTAGTCTTTTTGAACCAGCGGATCGCGATATTTTGACTCGATTGGAGATTGAAGTTGAAACTTCGATCAAAAACTTTGAACCAAGAGTCAATTTAACCAAGGTGCTTGCGGACCATCCACCCGATAGTAATGAAATTACGGTTCAAGTTGAGTACGATATCATTGGCCAAGAGTCTCAACCTCAAGAATTAACCTTCATTCTCCAACCGACTAGGGTATAATGGCGTTCACACAGTATACAACTCTCGATTTTGAAGAAATTAAAGTAAATTTACGTGAATATTTGAGAGCAAACTCAAATTTTACGGATTTTGACTTTGAAGGATCTAATTTATCGGTTCTTATAGACCTTCTTGCGTACAATACGTACACAACAAGTTATAATGCAAATATGATCGCTAATGAAGCGTTCATTGACAGCGCTACATTACGTGAAAATGTGGTTGCTCTTGCTAGAAACATCGGTTATGTACCACAATCTAGACGAGCTGCGACTTCTAACATCTCATTTTCCGTTGATTTAGGTTCTGGTACGACAAAATCAACTGTAACACTCAAAGCCGGACTTGTTGCAATCGGTGATTTTGCGAATACTAACTATACTTTTGCAGTTCCAGAGGACATTACGTCCCCAGTAAAGGAAGGAATTGCATATTTTACGATTGATATCAAACAAGGTACGTTTTTATCTAAAGAATTCGTTGTAGATGCGTCACAAACGAACCAGAGATTCATTCTACCCAATCCTTTCATTGATACATCGACGTTAAGAGTCAAAGTTAAAGATACTGCATCGTCAAGTACAACAAAAAATTTCAAGTTACTGGATAATATCGTCGGAATCAAAACAACTTCTGAAGTGCATTTGATTCAAGAAATCCAAGATGAGAAATATGAGATTTTATTTGGCGATGGAGTCTTTGGTAAGAAACTTGATAATGGAAATGTTGTAAGTGCAACGTACATTGTCTGTGATGGTGCAAATGGTAATGGTGTTGCAAACTTCCAATTTGCTGGAAGACTGGTTGATAATGATGGTGCACTGATTGTAACTGGTATCTCTGAGATTACAACAAATATTCCATCTAGAAATGGTTCTGAAATTGAAAGTATCAGCACGGTCAAGAATCTTGCACCAAGACTCTATGCAGCTCAATATCGTGCAGTTACCGCCAATGATTATGAAGCGTTAATACCTACGATTTACCCAAACGCAGACAGTGTAACCGCTTATGGGGGTGAAGAATCTAGCCCTCCTCAATATGGTGTGGTGAAAATTGCAATCAAACCCAAAAACGGTCAATTTGTTTCAGATTTTGATAAAAGAGACTTATTGTTTAAACTGAAACAGTATGCAGTTGCTGGAATCAGACCAGAATTCATTGATCTCAAGTATCTGTTTATTGAATTGGACTCAACTGTATATTACAACACAAACGCGGTTGCAAATGTGTCTGATTTAAGAACTAAAGTCATCACATCGTTGACTGATTTTGCAAAGTCAGATGATCTAAACAAGTTTGGTGGAAGATTCAAGTACAGTAAAGCGCAAAAGATCATCGATGATACTGATACTGCAATCACATCAAACATTACTAAGGTTATTATTCGTAGAAACCTTCAGGCAGACACTGCAAACTTTGCACAGTATGAATTATGTTATGGAAATAAGTTCCATAACCGTAGAAATGGATACAATATCAAGTCTACTGGATTTACGGTAGATGGAATTCGTGGAACTCTATATTTTGGTGATTCATACGTTAGTGACACCAGAGGTAGACTTTTCATCTTCCGTTTAGGTATTGATCAAGAACCAGAAGTAGTTGTTACAAACGCAGGTACGGTGAAATATGACGTTGGTGAAATCCTTATAGATACAATAAGGATCTTATCAACAGTCAAACCTGACAACGTGATTGAAATTCAGGCTATTCCTGAATCTAACGATATTATTGGTCTTAGAGACCTTTTCCTTCAGTTGTCTGTTGCAAATAGTTCCATCACAACAGTTGAAGATGTGATATCGACAGGCGCCGATACTTCTGGATCATCTTTTGTATCAACATCTAGCTTCTTAAACGGAAAATATATTAGACAGTAATGATCGACACCGATTCCAAGAAAGTCCAGATCAATCAGATCGTACAGAGTCAATTACCTTCTTTTATTGTGGATCAGAATCCACTTTTTGTGGATTTCTTGGAGCAGACTTACCTATCCCAAGAATTTCAGGGTGGGCCTGTTGACCTTATTACAAATTTCAACGAATATCAAAAAGTTGAAACGTTCAGTGGTAATGATAACCTGATTGGTTTCACAACTTGTGTTGGAGAAGTATATTCTTACGATGATACGATCAACGTTACGTCAACTGCTGGTTGGCCTAGTAGATATGGTTTGTTAAAAATTGATGATGAGATCATTACTTATACTGGAATCACGACAAATTCATTTACTGGGTGTATTCGTGGTTTTTCTGGTGTTGAAACTCTTCACAAATCCAATCAACCAGAAAGATTAGTTTTTTCAAGTTCAGACGCATCAGATCACCTCTCTTCAACCCGTGTTCTCAACTTAAGTAATCTCTTTTTACAAGAGTTCTGGAAAAAATTAAGAACCCAGTTCCTGCCTGGATTTGAAGATAGAACTTTATCGGAAAAAGTTGATAAAGCAAACTTTGTTCGACAAGCTAAAGACTTCTATTCATCAAAAGGAACTGATGAGTCATTCAAAATTCTTTTTGGTGCACTTTTTGCAAAATCTGCGGAAGTAATTAAACCAAGTAATTATCTTATTGCGCCATCAGACGCTGATTATGTCATCACAGATGATATGATCGCAGAATTGATCAGTGGCGATCCTCTTGCGTGTGTTGGCCAAACACTTTATCAGACAAATAATGAAAACGCATCAGCATCAATCTTCAATATTATTCGTCAACCAAAAAATAATAGAGAATACTTTTTGATCAGCCTCAACAGAGGTAGTATCATTGGTAACTTTAACATCACCAAAAATACAACTCTTGTCGAAGGTGTTGGTGTCGGTGGAACAGTTTTAACAGTTGATTCTACGATTGGATTCGGAAACACTGGTACAATCTATGTTGGTGCTGGCCAGACTGTTGGTATCGCAACTTACACCAATAAGTCATCAACTCAGTTTTTTGGTGTAGCTGGAATTTCCTCTGCATATTCGGATGGTGAGTTTGTAAGAGATCAAAATTTAATCTATACATTTGAAAATGGTGATACTAATAAACCAGTTTACTTTAGACTCACTGCAGTTGCGTCTAAGGTTGATTTAAGTGATGTTGGTTTCTCTATTCCACAGGATACATTCAAAGCAAAGAGCATTGGTAATATTTCTAAGTCTAATAATTATAGATTGAACTCTTGGATTCATAATCTGAAAACCAAGAGTGATGTTGCAAAAGATGTTTCAACAAATAAGTCGAACATTGATGTACTGAATAATCGTATCACAACTTCAACACCACACTTATTGGTTGCTGGAGATAGTGTTACTGTTCTTGATCAATCTTCTAATACACCACTAAACGTAGAGGGTACAGTTACAGTTGTAAACGACCCAAACACGTTTACGATTAATATTACTTCTGGCACTCTTGATGAAAACAGAGAATATAAAGTACGAAAGAACTTAAACTTTGCATCGCACAACAATAGTAGTTTTATCGTTAATAATTTTGTATCTGATGTACAAAACACATATTCGGATCTTGATAACAAGAACGTTTATGTTGCTTCTGGATCTTTACCTTCCTATACAATTTTTGCAACTAACAGAAGAAAAACTTTCACATCAGATTCCGTAAGTTCGGATACCATTACAATTAACAACCACGGATTTTATTCAGGTGATTTTGTAAAATATAATCCTGTAGGTAGTACAGTCGTAACTGGATTATCTACTGGTTCGATTTACGCAGTAACAAGAATTGATCAGAACACAATTAAGTTATCAACCAGTTCTAGTGATGCTGCAAATAAGTCTTTCGTTTCAATCACAGGTGCCGGCACTACACACGAATTGGTTCCTAACGACTTATCATCAAAACTGATAAATCATCAAAATTTCTTAAGAAAGTTTCCAACGACACCAGAACTTAAAGAGTTTAAAGTAGAACTCCTCAACGAAAGTGTTGGGATGTTCCGCAATGGTGTTGAAATTTTCTCCAACAAATCTGGTGATGTTATTCACTACGGTAAAATTGTTAATATTGACGTAGAGAATGGTGGATCTGGATTTGATGTTATTAATCCTCCAAACATTCACATCAAGGATTCGGTTGGTTCTGCAGCGACTGCATATGCAGTTGTTGAAAATGGTTCATTCAAGTCGATTGATATTCTGAGTGCTGGATACGATATCCAAAAGGTTCCAACCATAAAAATTACAGGTGGTAATGGAACTGGTGCCACAGCCTCTGCCAGACTTAGAAGAGAACGATATGGTAAGTCTTTTGATCCAGATTCAAACGTAAATCTAGTTCTTGATCAAATTCAATTTGATACTGATCATAGATTCTTTAATGGTGAATCTGTAGTTTACAGAAAATCAAACAACTTTGCCGCTATTGGTGGCCTTGTAGACAGTTCAATCTACTACGTTAATAAAGTTAGTGACAGCACTATTAAGTTGATGAAAACTTATGATGATGCACTGGCTGGAATCAACACGATTAATCTAACAAGTAGATCGACTGGTGAAAACACTTTTACATCTACAACCCCAAGAAATATTCTTGACAGAGTTGTTATTGATAATCCTGGATCTGGATATTCAAATAGAAAGGTATCAGTTGAGTCCATTGTTTATCCCCCTGCTGATTTTCTTGAAGTCAAAAATTCATTAACTGGTATTAATACTTCTTTCGATTATGTTTTTGCAAAGAATCACGGTTTTAAATCTGGAGAGGTTCTAGAATATAGATCAACCGATACTGTTATTTCTGGCCTATCTACAACACAAAATTATTATGTTATCAAAGTTGATGATGATAGATTTAAACTGACTAGTGCTGGAATCGGCACAACGTCCACAGTTGCAAATTACTTAAAACAAGACATCATTGATCTGAAGTCAGTCGGTGTCGGTACACATACTTTTAGATATCCTTCGATATCTGTAAGTATTGATGTTGTTTCTGGTTATGCCAACACTTCAGTTTCAACACCCACTTTGAGACCAATTTGCACTGGTGAGATTACACAAGTTGTAATTACTGAACCTGGTGCTGGTTATGGTGTAACTGATGTATTCAACTTCCACAGAAGACCTGTGGTAACTGTATCTAATGGAAGTGGTGCAATCATTGATGTAATCATCAGTGATGGAAGAATCACCTCGGCTTACGTTGTGAATGGTGGTAAGGGATATCAAACACCACCTACACTTCAGGTTGATGGTGATGGCAAGTATGCAAAACTTGCAGCAACATTGTCTAACGGTTCTATTGGTTCGGTCACGATTGTTGATGCTGGAACTGGTTATACACAATCAAAAACATCTGTCTCTATTAAAACAGTTGGTAGTGGTGCAAAACTTAGAGCTGATGTTGATCGATGGGAAGTGGACTTTGTTGAGAGATATAAAGAAACTATCAGTGCAAACGATGATGGTGTAATAATTCCAAGTCAGAATCCTGACTATGGTGCAAAATTTGTCCACGCCTACGCACCAAGAAAATTCAGACGCGATATTAATGACAATATCAACCAAGATTTCACAGAATCAGAAACTTTGGCTCACTCACCAATTTTGGGATGGGCCTACGATGGTTCCCCCATTTATGGACCATATGGATATGCTGCACCTACTGGTGGTACCGTAAGACTACTTGACCCAGGATACACTTTAGTAACCAAAACTGATAGACCTCCAACTACAGTTTTCCCACTTGGTTTCTTTGTTAATGACTATGAATATACTGCAGATGGTGATTTAGATGAATTCAATGGTAGATTCTGTAAAACACCTGAGTTCCCTGATGGTGTTTACGCATACTTTACAACTATTAAATCATCAAATAGTTCTACATCACCATTTGTGGGCAATAGAGAACCTAGATTCCCATATGTTCTCAATGGATTCAAGTATAAAAAAGATTCATTCAATGATCTCTCAACTTCAACACAAAATCTTCCATTATTGGAAAGTGGAAATCTGATCAGAAATACATTCCCATATAAATTTGGATTTGGTAAGTCTAGTTATGATTATCTGATTACAAATAATTTGACCGATGTTCAGTCCACTGTAAGAGCGGTATCAAAGACTGGTATCACAACCATTAACGTTATTTCTCCAGGTCAAGACTATGAGATTGGAGATAGAGTTCTTTTCAACAACTCTAATACAGGTGGTTCTGGTGCCTCTGCAAAAATTCAAACAATTGTAGGCAGAGGAATTACTGAAATCTCATATACGGAGACCACCGTTTCAAATGTTGCGTTTTCATATGAAGGCACTCTTGTAACTGGTATTGCATCGACATCACATAACCTTAGAAATAATGATCTTATTGTAATTTCGGGTGTTGGTACTGGTAATCTTAAGTTTATTGAGGGTGCAAAAACCATTGCAGTTTCTTCTGTAACTGCAAGACTTGATGTTGGTATTGGCACATCTGGTGCAACTGGCATCACCACTGACCTTGTATTTGAAAATTCTGGTAAGACACCAAACATATTTGTCAATGATATTCTTGTAGCTGGATCAACCGCAGAGAGAATGACCGTTCTTTCTGTTGATAAAGGTAATAATAAGTATAGAGTTCTACGTCAATCGGGTGTAGTTACTTCTCACGTTGCAGGCACATTATTTGTTGTCGATCAGAGTCGATTTACGTTTGAGTCTGGTATCAAAACCGATCTTTCTATTGTACCAAATAGAAAACTTGTTTTCAATCCACAAAACTCAATTGGTATTGGTACAACATCAATCGTGGTGTCTGTCGCAGGAATAGGTACAACAACAGTTGTCAGACAGTTTGCAGCAAACGGCACTATCCTTTCAGATCACGCACTTGGACCTGCAGATAATACAATTACGATTGTCAATCACGGATTGCAGACTGGTGACAAATTAATTTATAGTCCAGGTAGGACTGGTATTGCACTTACTGTATCTAACAATGTCAATTTGAGTGGATCATTTGTTTTAACAGATGGTCAGACGGTATTTGCTGTCAGAAAAGGAATAGACCTCTTAGGCATCACTACAACAAGGACTGGCGTCGGTTCTACAGGTGTCTCTCTGTACTTCACGCAAATTCAATCTGAGAGAGGTACTGAACACTCATTTACAACAAGTAACAAAGAGTATATTGGTACTGTTAAAAGATTTGATGTCATTGTTGATACGGTTTCTGATCACACACTAAAAACAAATGATACTGTAACTATTCACGTTCAACCAAAAACAACATTATCAAAAACAATTCAATATGATTCTGTAGCTAGAAAGACTATCGTTGATCCCAAATATTTCGGTACTTCTGCAGTTGGAGTTGGAACTTCTCTTTCAACCATTAATATTTCCAACCACAATTATAATTCGGGTGATAAAGTTTTATATACCTCATCTAATCCAATTACACCACTGATTAGTAAAGGTGAATACTTTGTTAAAGTGATTGATGGTGATACTATTAAACTGAGTACCAATTATACAGATGCAGTAAATCAAGGTGGTCATTACATCGGAATAACAAGTTTTGGTTCTGGTGTTCATACAATTATTGCAATTAATCCAAGTATTAATGCGTATAGAGGTCAAACTGTAGGATTTGCAGTTTCGGATCCAACTAACACTGATCTGAAATTAGAGTTTTTTGAAGATCAAGACTTTAACAACAGATATGAGGGTTTTGGTATTAGTACTGAGGTAACGAGGTCTGGAACTCCAGGTTCTTCTGGTGCAATTGTTAATCTAAAACTTTCAGACAATGTTCCCAATCCACTGTACTACAAATTAGTTCCCACTAATCTTAATTCAATTTCTGTTGATAAGAGAAACGTTTCCCCAGATTCTGAAGTTGTTGGCGGATCTAAGATTGTAATTTCGGATAGTGTGTACTCTGGAACATACGGAATCACCACAACTACATCTACTAGATTCAAATATTTGGTAGGTAACAAACCAGAATCCTCTTCTTACACTTCATCTGGAATAACCACATTCAGGTATGTTTCGGTTGCATCGTCAACTGCAATTGGTGGTATTAATGAACTTGACATTACATTTAGTGGGGTCAATTACATTAGGAACCCTGGCATCAACACAGTAACAACTTCCAGAGGCACAGGTTCTCTCTTAAGACTTCACGATTCATCTGTGGGTCGCCCTACAAATGTTGAATTGACTAAGATTGGTTATGATTTACCAACTGATCAGACTTTAAAACCAAAAGTAGATTTTCCATCTATCGTAACTGTTAAAAATAACTTCAAATTAGTAGAAGTTGGCATTATTACTGCCGGTAGAAATTATGTTATCGCACCAGATCTCATCATTCCTGAAAGAACTGATGTAACGCTAAAAGCTGAAATTCAAGGTACTTCAATCAGCAAGGTTTCCATTCTGAGTGATGCTGACGGGTTTGACGACGTTTCTCCAAGAATATTCCCAATCCGAAATACAAACGGTGTTGGTATTGCCACGGCTTCTTCCAATGGTGATACAAACTTTATTACCATCAACCAACCTACAAATGGTTATAAGGTAGATGGATCAGACTTCCCATTCACCGTGGGTGATAGAATTTTTGTTGAAGGTATCGGTCTGAGTACAAGTCTTAATTCCACAGGTGGCTATAACTCATCTGATTACAACTATACATTCTTCACTGTTGCTTCAATCACTCCATCAAGTGCACAACTCTCATATTCTATTGTGGGTCTTGGCACAACGGGTGGTACATTCAGTGCGGACAGAAGTGCGGGTAGAGTTATTCCTGAACGTGATATGCCTACGTTCGGTGCAAAGTTTGCACCATCTAATTTTACTCCAGGTGAAAAAGTTGGATTCAATAACAATGATTTTGCCTTTGTTCTTGAAAATCAAGGTTATGATCCTGTCACTAACACACTTCGATTAACAAGTCCAACCGCTGATATTGAAGTTGGAGATGTAATTAAAGGTACGGTTTCAAAAGCACAGGGTACAGTTGTCAATGTTGAGAACTTTGAGAAGTACTTTGAGTTGGGTTACTACTCAGAAAGACCAAAGGGTTGGCAGAGAGACACTGGAAAACTTAACAACGATTTCCAAAAAATCCGTGATAATGATTATTATCAAAATTTCTCTTATTCAATCAAGAGTGAAGTTCAAGAGAAAGAGTGGAATGATGCTGTAGATAGTATCGCTCACCCAGCAGGTTACAAGAATTTCTCAGATCTTATTATCCCTTCAGTGTCCTCTGTTGGATTTGCAAGAAGTAGTAATTTGCGTGTTGGTTTTGGTGCAAGTGACATCTCACTGATTGTATCAGCTGATACTTATACTAAGTTTGCAACTGAATATGATTTTGATATCGTTTCTGAAGAAGTTCTGCCTGACACTGGTATTTCTAAATTTGTACTCTTCAAGAATAAAAAATTAACATCATTCACTAATATCGTAACGAATAAGGTATCCGTCATTGACGATATATCGGATCAATTTACTGGAATCGGCACAACTACAAGTGCACAGTATGTTGGTCTGACTACATTCAAACTCACCACAAACAACGGAAGCACAGTTCTGTTTAATAAAGTATTCAATGGTTCTAGTGCTTCTGTTGTTTCTGTGGGTTCGTCACTCTTAACTCTAATTGATCACCAATTCCAAACTGGAGAGCGTGTAAAGTATGATCCAGGTGGGTCATATGGAAATAATAGAGTTGGTATTGTAACTTCAAATAAAGTTCTTGGAGGAGTATCCACCAGTTTCTTACCATCGGAATTGTTTGTGATCCGAATTGATAACAACACAATCCAATTAGCTGGCCTTTCCACATCAGTAACAAATAATGATCCACTGATTTTCCGTGCAGTTGGATCTGGCACAAGTCATTCAATTGATACTCTTAGACCAGATGATCGCACAATCATCGATATTGATGGTATCATTCAATCACCTCTTTATAAAAAGAATGTTAGCGTTGTACTTGCGGAAGCTGTTGGAGTAGGATCTACAACAATTAAGGTTGTTGGTATAACCAGTATCACAGGTAACAACATCATTAATATTGACAATGAACTTCTCAGAGTTCAGACAGTTGGATTTGGATCAACCAATGTTATTACCGTAGATCGTGGTGTATTAGGAAGTGTTGCTGCAGCCCACACTGTAGGTGCTGCGTGTACACTGAAGAGTGGTGATTATACGATTAGAAAAGACGTAATTTTCTTCTTAGATCCTCCTTTCGGCAAAACACCAATTCTTGATGATTCTGTTAGACCTGGCATTACAACCAACTCTACGTTTGGTGGTAGAACCTTTACAAGAAAGAATCCAACTACAAACTTTATCTTTGACGATATTTCAAATAAATTTACTGGGATTGGTAAAACGTTTACTCTTCTCCAAGATGGTAATAATGTAAGTGGAATCGTAACCACCATTTCAGGTGATGGTGGAACAGATGAAGTTGTGAATAACGGCATCGTTCTTATCAACAACATCTTCCAAAGACCAGAAGTTGACTACACTGTCGAACAAAGAACTAACCCTGGTATTGGTGGTTCCATCTTCTTTACAGGAACGGATCGCAACAGTTTACCCGTTGGTGGTTTAGTCGATCAAGTAACAGTTGGATTTGGCTCTGGTTATCAACCATTAGTTGCAGCTGCTGCAACTGCAATCCTTAACGCTGCAGGATCTATTCAGTCTGTAATTGTAACTGATGGTGGATCTGGATATAGGTCTGGTCCGATTTCAATTGAAGTTCAGAATCCTCTTGGTGTTGGTTCCACGGCAGTATTAACCGCGACAGTTGGTACAGCAGGAACAATCACTGGAATCACCACAGTCAGTGGTGGCACTGGTTACGCATCTACCAATCCACCGAGGATTATTGTTGGTATTCCTACTGGTTATACTAATATGAGTTTCACTGGCGGTCAGGGAAGTGGTCTCAAAGCTTCTGTCATTGTTGGTATGGGTGGAAGTATCATTGATTTCAATATTACGGATAGAGGAACTGGTTATGCAAATGGTGATGTTTTAACGATCGCAGGTATTCCAACCGATCCTGCAGTTGGTGCAGGATTCAGTTCGTTTAGACTGACTGTAAACTCCACTATCACCAATAAGTTCTCTGGATTAAGTTTCGGTCAGTTGTTACCTCTTTATGATTTCTCTAGTGAATTTGATGGTGGAAAGAGAAAGTTCCAATTACGACAAAGAATTACTCAAGCTTCGATCAATATTGATTCTAATGAGGCAGGGGTTGAGCCACAAAATAATCTCTTAGTATTCTTGAATGATGTAATTCAAAGACCTGGTGAAAATTATTCATTCCCTGGTGGTACAGAAATTGAATTTGCGGAAGCACCAGTGGCTGGAAGTAAGTTACAAATTCTATTCTATAGAGGGTCGAATGATGATGTCAATTCCCAATTACCATTCCTGACACTGAAAGCTGGTGATACTGTTCAACTGGAAAGAAATCTTGATTATCCACAACAAGATCAAAGAAGAGTTATCACTCTGATTAGTGTTGATAGAGTTGAAACTAATCTCTATGCGGGTGTTGGTGTTAACACTAACGTTAACTTTACAAGAATGGCTGCGATTGAAAGACAGACAAGTGATCTAATTTTTGATGGACAACCACTTCCTAAGTCTAGAGAGAATCTTCGTGCTAAGATACAACCAACTGCAAGAATCATTCAAAACGTTGGAATTGGATCTGATGAGATCTTTGTTGATCAAGCGTTCCCATTCTTTAGTGCATATGACAACAGAACTTCAAGAAACACTGTTCCTGCACCTGGTATTGATCTGGTGAGAGAGAATAACATCAGTAAAGCAGATGCAACCGCATTGGTCTCCGTAGCTGGAACGATTACCAGTGTGTCAATCACAAATGGCGGCAACGGCTATATTGATGCACCGACTATTTCTTTCGGTTCTACTATTCCACAAAGTCAAGTCGTGGGCAAAACTTGGACACAATCAACTTCTAATACAAATATTGAATATCAGGACGTTGATTACACTCCTTTCGGTATGTTTGTTGCCGTTGGTTCTACTTCAGGAATTAATACTTCAACTAATGGAACTGACTGGTATAACAGTGGAGTCACTGGATTCGGAACGTTCTTTGGTGTTGTAGGTCTGACCACTAACGTAATTGCTGTCGGTCTGGGTGGCACAGTTGCTGTCAGTACAGATTATGGAAACACTTATCAAGCCTCAACAATTTACACCAAGTCACTTCTTGGATTTGTAAATGTCTTTACAGACACAACCATCACTCAAGATTTAAACGCAGTTGTTAGTGGATTGAACAAGGTTGTTGCAGTTGGTGCTGCTGGTACTATTCTCTATAGTGACAATGGGCCAGTTGGTTACGGAACTGCATTTATCGTTGCGAATAAGATTTCTTCAATTAATCTTCGTGGTGTTGATCACAATGGTGGAATTTTTATTGCAGTTGGTGATAGTGGAGAAATTCTTAGATCTAGTGGTGGTGAAGTCTGGTCTGGTGTTACAACGTCATCTATTACTACAAGATTGAATTCAGTTTATCACGGTGATGACAAGTGGGTCGCTGTCGGCGCAGCAGGTACAATTATTACATCAAGTGATGATGGACTTAATTGGTCTGTAGTTTCTGCTGGTGGAACATTTGATCTCAATGCAGTTTACTATCAAGATAATGTCTGGGTTGCAATTGGTCAAAGTGGTAATGTACTAAACTCCAAGACGGGAAATAGTTGGTACAAGAGATCAGTTGGTATCAATACCGACTTCAAGGGACTTGCTTATGGTGATGGTAAGTTAATGGCCGTAGGTTTAACTTCTACCATTGCATATAGTACTTTTGAAACAGTATCCGCTGCTGCAACTGCCACCGTTTCTGCCGGTGGGACGATTTCTGCAATCACCTTGTCTGATGGTGGATTTGGATATGATGTAAACGCAACTGTTGAAGTTCTCATTTCAACGGAACCAGTGACAAAAGAAAGAATTACAAGTGTTGAATGTGAAGGTGATTATGGAATCGTCGTTGGTGTTGGTACTAGTGCAACAGGTATTAATACCACTGGTCCTATGGTCAAATTTGAACTTGATTCAGACTCTTTCCTGAATCAAGCTGGATTTGGTAATATTACAAAGAGTGGAATCACCGCTGGTAAATACTTTGTAATCTACAATGGTAGAGTTGGAAACGGTCTAACCTCTGTTTATCCTGGTGGTGGTGTCATTGGTGTTGGAACAACATTTATTGATAATGTTTATAGAGCGGATCAGGTAATAACATCTAACTCTGGCATTGTAACCGTATACTCCAATGTACAGTCTCTGGCAGGTCTTGGAACTACTAGTTTGACTAAGATTGCTGATTATAGTTGGGGTAGATTCTACAACTTCTCTAGAGATACGGTAAATCCAAAATCATTCACAATCAATAATCAGAATGGATATACTGGGATTTCAACATCACCATTGGTCATTCGTGTTACTCCGATGTCTCAATCGTACAGTAACTTCTCAGAGACATCATAAATAAAACAAAAAGTCTTAAAAAATGCCTGCGATAATCTCAGATCAATTTAGAATATTAAATGCTGCGAATTTCGTCGCTGGGGTAGGTAGCACGACTCAATCCTATTATACATTCATTGGACTGTCTAATAGTGGTGACGTTGGGTTGGGTTATGGTACTACAGATTGGAACACTAATACACCAGCTGCAAAGGATGGGTTTAGAGAGTACAATGACGATTATGATACGATGATCGCATTGAAAAAACTCACCACCAACGATGTAAAACGTATGGTGAGAAAATACACTTGGACATCTGGTACAGTGTACGAGATGTACAAAAATGATTACAGTAGATCAAAGTTGAGTCCTCAGACTTCATCTACTAATTTGTATGATGCAAGATACTATATTGTAAACAGCCAATACAAGGTTTACATTTGCATCAACAACGGTCAAAATCCAGAAAACCCACTTGGTAAACAATCTCTAGATGAACCAACTTTCACGGATCTTGAACCAAGATCAGCTGGATCTAGTGGTGACGGATATGTATGGAAATATCTGTATACGATTTCTCCCTCAGATATTGTAAAATTTGATTCTATTGATTATATTCCTGTTCCTAGTGATTGGGGAGCTGGAGACACTGCAGATGTGAAAAACAACGCGGTTGACGGCAAGATTGAAACTGCATTGATTGTGAACGCAGGTGGTGGTTATCAACCAATTTCAACAACATTCAACAATATCCCCATTCTTGGTGATGGAACAGGTGGTCGTGCAAGTGTAACTGTAGACTCTCAAGGTAAGGTATCTTCGGTATCTATTACCAACGGTGGTAACGGATACACTAGAGGTGCGATTAGATTTTTCCCTGGCGCACCTGGTTCAGAAACTGGAGGTCCAATCTCAGGTCTTTCTGCAGTGGGTGTTGGTACCACATCTGTTGCAGAATTTGAAGTTGTTACACCTCCACCTGGGGGTCACGGATTTGACATCTACAAAGAGTTGGGCGCATTTAGAGTTTTACTTTATTCCCGTTATGAAAATGATGCAACTAACCCCGACTTTATCACAGGAAACGATTTTGCAAGAGTCGGTGTAGTCAAAAACCCAACGACTCCCGCTGGTGATCTCTTAACTCAGTCGCGTGCAAGTGCGTTAACTGCACTTAAGTTAAAATCATTGACTGGTGGAAATATCGCAGATACAACTTACACCGTTGATACACCAGTCTATCAAACTATCGGTGTTGGTTCAACAGCCGTTGGATATGTTGCCAACTGGGATAGTTCAACTGGTGTGTTGAAACTCTACAATCCTGTTGGTCTTGGATCCACAACATATGGATTCAGATTGGTTGATTTTGCATCACAAATTGGTGCAGGTGGTAGTTACATCGTTCAGGGTCAAACTGGTGGATCTGCACTGGGTATTGAAACAAGTTTTGGTAGTTCTGCAAACCCAGGAACTGCAACCACAGTTGGTAACGCTCTTGTTCAACTTGGACAGAGTTTTGTTGAAGGAATTGCTCAACCAGAAGTCAAAAAATATTCTGGTGAGATCTTATACATAGATAACAGGGCAGCGATCCAGCGCAGTGCCACCCAGAAGGAAGACATCAAAATCGTATTAGAGTTCTAAGAAAATGCCCCAAGAGACGAATCTCAACGTTGCTCCTTATTTTGATGATTTCAATGAGGACAAGAACTTTAATAGAGTTCTGTTCAAACCCGCCAGTCCAGTTCAGGCTAGAGAGTTAACACAACTCCAAACAATCCTACAGAATCAGATTGAAAGGTTTGGACAACACTTCTTTAAAGAAGGAGCGATGGTCATTCCTGGCCAAATCGCGTATGATCCACTCTATTATGCTGTTGAGATTAATGACACGTTTCTTGGTATTCCAGTATCGGAGTATCTTGATAAACTGGTAGGAAATGTTATCAAGGGTGATACGTCTGGGGTTGAAGCTACTGTAGTAAATTATGTCTTAGCTAAGGACTCTGATAGGGGTAGCAATACGCTTTATGTAAAATATTCCAAATCTGGTAACGATTTTGCCACGGAAGTTTTCCAAGATGGTGAAAATCTTGTTACCACAAGTGACGTAGAATATGGTATCTCTAGGATTACGGCAAATAACCCCTTTGCTGTTTGTATCCCATCTAACGCAACATCAATTGGATGTGCAGCTGCAATTCAAGAAGGTGTGTTTTTCATTCGTGGATTTTTTGTAAAAGTCCAGTCACAGGCCATTATTCTTGATCAATATAACGCAAAACCAAATGCCAGAGTTGGTTTGTTTATCAGTGAACAAGTTGTAACTGCTTCTGACGATCCAACTCTTTACGATAACGCAGCTGGATTCTCAAACTTTGCCGCACCTGGAGCAGATAGATTTCAAATCAAGACAACTCTAATCAAAAAAGGATTAGAAGAGTTCAATGATGAAAATTTCATTGAACTGATGAGATTGGAGAACGGTCAACTTCAGAAATTTGTTAAAAAGACAGACTACAACTTAATCAGAGATGAATTAGCAAGACGTACATACGATGAAAGTGGTGATTACTACATTAAACCATTTGATTTAAGAGTCAAAGAGTCTTTAAACAATAGACAAGGCAACGGTGGTGTCTACTTAGAGAATCAAAAGACTGCAGATGGTGGCACACCAAGTAATGACTTGATGTTGTATGCAGTATCACCTGGTAAAGCATACGTCAAAGGATATGATATTGAAAAACTGAACACAACTTATATTGATGTTGATAAACCAAGAGAAACTAAAACAATCACTGCAGCTTCTTTTGCATTTGAAGGCGTCAACTATGTAAAAACTAATAACGTACACGGATCACCTGTTGTTGGTTTTGGAACAACCGCAGTTGTTAGCCTTAGAAGTGAAAGAATTGGTGCAACAGCTTCTGCTGCTGCGGGAATAGAGATCGGAAATGCAAAGGTCTATGATTACAAGTTAGAGGCCTCTGCATACTCGAATGACACCTCTAAGTATCAAGTATACTTGTATGACGTAGCAACTTTCACTACAATCACTGTAAGTTCTAACCTCACACAAACCACTCCTGCATATGTTCAGGGTGCTAGAAGTGGTGCTAGTGGATACTTAAAAAATAATGTAACCGCATCACAAAGTCTTACCTTAACTTCAACGAACGGTCAATTTATCGTTGATGAGCCTATTATCATCAATGGTATTCAGGATGCAAGAGTTGTAACATCAGTTAGAGAATATTCGTTCGATGATGTTAAATCTCTATATCAGACAGTCGGTATTAATACATTCAATGCTGACTTAACACTAGATAATAGATTTTTACTTGCACCATCAGGGACAAACTTTACTGTTGGTACAGCTGGTATTGTTACTGCACCAGGTCAAAGATTCTCCGTTGGTATTAAAACTGGTGATATCGTATCTTACAACATCACTGGATTTTCAACAGCAACATTCAATAGAGTTAGTGCATTATCCTCTGATGGATCCACTATTACTCTCGCTGCATTAACTGATGTTAATGGTGTCTGTGATGGAAATCTACCTGCAACAGAGTTAAGAACTAGTGACTTTACTCTGATTAGACCAACTTTAGTCAATGGTGACAAGTCAACTCTTGCAACTAGACTTCCAGATTCATACATTTCAAGTGTAGACTTAAGTTCTTCCGAACTTCAGATTAGGAGACAGTTCACTCTAAACATCGCAAGTAATAGAGGAACTGTAACAGTCTCGGATACAAATCAATTCTTCCAACCTTTTGATGAAGAGAGATATAACTTAGTTTATTCTGATGGTACAGTTGAGAGTCTTACCTCTCAAAAAGTTACGTTCAATGCAACCTTTAAAACCGTAACTCTGGCGGGATTAAGTAAAGCTTCTGATACTAATGCAATTCTTGTTGCAACACTTAAGAAAATCAATCTGAAACCACAATCTAAAAATATTTCTAGATGCAGTAAACTTGTTATCACCAGATCCAAATATGATTATGCAGGTGCAGCTGGAACTAATTTCAATAACGGCCTCACATACAGTGCTGTGTATGGTACTAGAGTAGAGGACAAAGAAATTTGTCTTAACGTTCCAGATGGTTTACGTGTTCACGCAGTATTTGAGTCATCAACTACAGCCTCACCCACATTACCAAACATTACTCTCGTCAATAGGTCGGCGGATCTTACAAATTGTATTCAAGGTGAATTGGTTATTGGATCAACCAGTGGTGCGGTTGGTAGAGTCGTAACAACAGCTGCAACTAACGTAGATATAGTATTTAAGAACGAACTGAGATTTGTTGTTGGTGAGTCAGTGGTCTTCCAGTCTTCAGGCATCACTGGAGAGGTTTCACAAACAATCGCTGGTGATAAAAACATTGTTGCCAATTTCTCCTTTGATAATGGTCAAAGGTCAGAATATTATGACTATGCCAGAATTGTCAGAAATGAGAATGATCAGGAACCGAAAAAGAGAATTGCAATTGTATTTGATCATTACACTGTAGACTCTGGTACATCTGGTGATGTTGCAACTGTTAACAGTTATTCACCAGATACTTACGATCAAGATCAGACAAGACTTAAAGGTGAACCACTTGCTGATTATATTGATATAAGACCAAGAGTTAAAAATTACGATCCCGCAACTCATACTGACAGTCCATTTGAATATGATTTCAGAGACTTCAGTTCAAGTGGATCATATGTTCCTCATATTGTAGTTGGTGATGAAACACTGACACTGGGTTATTCATACTATCTGGCTAGAATTGATAAAATTTTCCTGTCCAAAGATGGATTCTTTGAACTGAAAAAGGGTGCTCCATCAGAATCACCTGTAGCTCCTCCCACTCCAGCAGATTCGTTCACAATCGCTACGATTTACAATAAACCATATTTACACAATGCAACTCAAGAGAGTGCAGTTGTTCACGCAAGACATAAGAGATATACAATGTTTGATATCTCTAGACTTGAGACACGAATTCAGAACATTGAGTTTTATACACAACTCTCACTTCTTGAAACCGATACAGCTAATCTGAATATCAGAGATGCTACGACTGGTCTTGATAGATTTAAATCTGGATTCTTTGTAGACAACTTTAGAAGTCACGGTTCTCACGCAATCACTCATCCAACTTTTAGAGCATCTATTGATAAGGCTCGTGGTGAGATGAGACCATTACACTATACTCACGGTGTAGATCTTCTCCTTGGTTCGGAACAAGTTATTGGCATTGGAACGACTGCCAATCCTAATGCGGATCTTACTCAAGTATCTGATCTTCAATCCAATGCACTGAGAAGAACGGGAGATGTTGTAACTCTGAATTATTCAGATGCTGAGTTTATCAAACAACGTTTTGCAACTAGAACAGAAAATGTTAACCCATTTGCAGTTATCAACTGGGTTGGTATTGTTGGACTTAATCCCGCAAGTGATGTATGGGTAGATGAACATAGACTTGAAGTTAATAATATTGTATTGGAGGGTGGATATCAAGCCTTTATGGATGCCTTCGCTGTTGATCCCAACACTGGATTTGCACCAATCGATTGGGGTGGATGGGAAGAACAGTGGAGTTCAATTGATATTAGTAACAGAGAACTTTCTAGAAATCTTCTCTCAAGTGAAACTGTAAGTGATACTGGTTGGACACGTGGATTCACTCCTGGTGGCCAACAATTACCCAGTCAAGATGCTGGATTAGCTGTTAGAACTAGACAAGTCACTATGAGAGATAACTTCTTGGTCAATCAAGAAGAAACAATTAGTATTGATCGTGGGTTAAGTAGGGCTGGTATCCAACTTCAAGCAAGTGAGAGAATTGATTCTCAAACTCTTGGAACTAGACTCGTAAGTCAAGAAGTTATTCCTCTATTAAGATCTAGAAACATTGAATTTGTTTCAAATAGAATCAAACCTAGAACAAGATTCTATGTTTTCTTTGAAAGTCAGGATGTAACACAATTCGTTACACCTAAGTTACTTGAAATTTCTATGGTTCAGGGTGTGTTCCAAGTTGGTGAAACTGTTAGAGGAACAATCCCATCCACTGCATTTGCAGGTGGAACAGGCCCAGAAATTACTTTCCGTGTTGCACAACAAAATCATAAGTTTGGTGCATATGATTCTCCAACTATTGTATATTCTGTAAATCCATATTCCGATACAGTTGGACTGAGTTCTTCTTATTCAGCAACTAGCACTGTCCTGAACGTTGATACAGCATCTCTTCAACAAGAAGTTCTTGGTGCGTTTAGAGGATATGCTGCTAAAAATATGAGACTGGTTGGCCAGACCAGTGGTGCTGAAGCCACTGTGACCGATCTTAAGTTAATTAGTGATGAAAAAGGAACTCTTATTGGTTCTCTGTTTATTCCAGATGCAACATTCCCATCAGTACCACAGTTTACAACAGGTGTAAAAACATTCAGAATCACAAGTAGCCCTGTTAATTCACTGAGTCCAGTTGATAATCCATCAACAGCTGAAACTTCATTCCGCGCACAAGGTACACTGGATACTTTCCAAGATGATGTTGTTGGTATTAGAAATGCAGAAATTCAAAGAGAAACCCTGAGTGACAGCACAACAACAAATCAGACTATTACAAGAAATGTTCAAACAGCCGCGTTTGATGAGAGAACAACGGCTCAAAACCAGTGGTATGACCCCCTTGCAGAATCGTTTGAGGTCGTCGCTGATAATGGTGTTTTCATTACTGGATGTGACATCTTCTTCCAGACAAAAGATGATAGCATCCCAGTTACGTTGCAGATCAGAACAATGCAAACTGGTCTGCCTACAAACACGATCCTTGGTTTTGGTGAGGTAGTTTATGAACCAAGTCAAGTCAATGTTTCGGAGGATGGAAGTGTACCTACAAGATTTGTGTTCCCATCTCCAGTTTACTTAGAAGGTAAAAAAGAATACGCTGTTGTTCTTCTTTCCGCATCTAATAATTATCGTGTCTTCATTTCTAGAATGGGTGAAGAAGATCTGAGCAGTGTAAACTTGCCCGAAAGTGAAAGAATTATCGTGTCACAACAACCATATATGGGTTCGTTGTTCAAATCACAAAATGGTTCAACCTGGGATCCAAGTCAATTTGAAGATCTTAAGTTTACCCTTTATAAGGCTGCATTTGTACCTGGACCTGGCACACTCAAACTCTATAATCCAGAATTAGGTGTTGGTAAGTTTGAATATGCAACTTTGAGACCACAACCTCTTGAATTATTCTCACACGAAATTAGAGTTGGTCTTGGCAGCACTGTTGCAACAAGAGACTTTAACGTTGGTTCTAGGTTTACTCAAGTTGGTAATACCTTGGCAGAGGGTAATCTTGTCAAATCTCTGGGTGCAATCAAGATCAACACCACATCAACTGAAGCTGGTGGTATTACAACAAATAGAGTAGGAACTGGACTCACACCATCTGCATCTAATTTCACATATACTGGCATCGCTTTAACAAGTATTACAGGTAATGGATCAGGTGCTGTTGCTAACGTTCAAGTTGTCAGTGGTTCAATTGGTGTTGTTACTGTGACAAGTGGTGGTACTGGTTATGCCGTAGGAGATGTACTTGGTTGCACTCTTGGTGAAACTGGTTCTGGTACCAGATTTAATGTTGGTATTGTATCTGCAACAAACACACTCATCCTAGACAGAGTACAAGGAACGTTTACAACAAATACTGAGTTGATGACCATCAACGCTGTTGGTGTTGCCTCTACTCTGCCTGGATCTTTACCGTCAACCATCAGTAATACGGAAACATATAAAGATGGTCTGCATATCAAGGTCAATCATAGAAACCACGGTATGCACGCTAGAAACAACAGGGTTACGATCTCTGATGTTGTTGGAGTTACAACTACTACCACGGTATCTACCCAATACGCAAATACATCCACAACGGATCTTCAGGTTGCTAGTGTTGGGGTGTTTGCAAGTTTTGAAAATATCGGTGTTTCTTCAACCAACCCAGGATATGTAAAGATTAACAATGAGGTTCTGAGTTACACTGGAACTGATGCTGCATCAACTCCGCAAAAATTGACTGGTATAACCAGGGGTATTGATAACACTATTGCTGAAACTCATCGTGTTGGTGATGTAGTTCAAAAATATGAAGTTGGAGGTATTTCTCTCAGAAGAATTAACAAGACGCACTCATTTGCTGATGTTAACAACTCCAATGAGATTACTTTGGATAGTTATTTCATCAAGGTAGATACTACATCCACTGGTGTTGGAACTGTTAGAGACGGTACTTCCAGTTTTCCTGCACTTAAAATATCTGATACTCAAATCTCTGGCGGTGTCAGAGCTAAAGCGACACAGAATATTCAGTTTGAAGCTTTGACACCAAATGTAGAATTCTTAACACCTAAGAACACTACACTTTCTGGACGTGTCAGAACTGTATCTGCAACAAGTGTAAATGGAAGTGAAACATCATTCCAAGATAAGGGATTTGAGTCTGTTTCCCTGAATGGCGTCAATTATTTCACCGATCCTAGAATGATGTGTTCAAAGATCAATGAACAGAATCAACTCACTACACTTCCTGGTAGTAAGTCCTTTACAATGGAATTACTACTTGAAACTCAAGATATCAACGTTTCTCCTGTAATTGACATTGATCGTCTTGCAGTCATTACAACGACAAATAGACTTGATCAGAGAATCACAAACTATCCAGATGATAGAAGAGTGAATGAAAGATTCTCTGATCCAAATGGTGCAATCTATGTAACGAAGCGTGTTGATCTTGAAAATCCAGCAACTTTCTTACAAGTTAGATTCTCTGCATATCGTCATCCATCCAGTGATATTAGAGTTCTTTATAGATTGTTTAGAGTTGATACGATTTCTCAAGAATCTACTTATGAATTATTCCCTGGTTTTGATAATATGACCGATAGCACTGGTGATGGATTTGGTGATAAAGTTGTTGATCCTAAACTTAATAATGGTAAACCAGACAGGTTCGTACCTGCATCTACAAATTCTGATGAATTTAGAGATTATCAGTTCACTGCAAGTAATCTTCCAGAGTTTAATGGATTTGAAATTAAAGTGATTCTGACTGGTACCAATCAGGCTTACGTTCCCAGGGTCAGAGATTTTAGAGCAATCGCTTTTGCATAATGGAATTTAAAAAAGTTGAAGGATACTCTGAACTAGTCAGAGATATGGAAACTGGTGCGATTATCAACAATGATCGCACTGCATATCAAAATTATATTCAGTTAAGACAACAAAAGTTAAAAGAACAAGAAAGACTTGAAAAAGTTGAATCTGAGATCACTGAGATCAAATCTTTGTTGCACAAATTACTTGATAAACTTTAAATATAAATACATCTAGACGAACACTATCTAAAGAATGGCTGTATATGTTGTCAACTTGGTGATTGATCAAGGTTCTGACTTCAATCAGACTTTTAATCTTGAAAGCAGCGTCACCAACGCAGCTTTAAATTTGACTGGATATACAGGCTCTGCACAAATCCGTAAACACGCATCTAGTAGTAAGTCTTACGATTTTTCCGTAAGTTTTCCAGATCGTGGCAACGGAGCCGTCAAACTCTCAATGACTGATACTATTACGTCAAGAATTAAACCAGGTCGTTACATCTACGATATCATTTTAACTGATACGTCTGGATTAAAAGAACGTGTTGTTGAAGGTTCTGTTTTGGTAAGGGAAGGTGCTACTAAGGAGTAAACAAAATGCCTGATATTACAGTTCGCATAGGTCAACAAACTGCAACTAAAGTAATTTCATCTGCTGCTGGATCAGGTGGAACGTTAGCTGCATTAGGTGATGTTGACACAAGCGGAGTGTCAAATGGTTCTGTAATTGTTTACAACACCGTCACTTCAAAATGGGAAGCGACAAATACTTTAACCCCAGGTACTACAAAAAATCTAGACGTTAATGGAGGATCGTTCTAATGGCCAGTAAGATTAGGATCTTTAGATCTACTGGTGCGACAGCCCCTGCTTCTCTTGAATATGGAGAACTTGCAGTCACTGTTGAACAGGGTACCCCTGGATCTCAGGCTAACAAAGCTGGTAGACTTTTCGTAGGAAACGCCTCTGGTAACCCAGTTGAGCTTGGTGGTGAATATACCTATAAGTTGATGGACCACGTTCACGGGGTCCTGGAAAACTCTTCTGTCGCAATCGTAGACAGTGCTGGTCAAATCAACGGTTGGAATGTTGCTGGTATCATCACTGGTACTAGAACTAATTTTACCGACACTGTTACTCAAAACTTAAACGTCACTGGCGTATCTACGTTTGCCGGTGGATTTAACTTAAATGGTAACGTAACCATTGGTGATAGTCACACTGATATTCTGACTATCAATTCAAGAACAGGTTTCAATACAGACGCAACTTTTAATCAGAAACTTCTTGTAACTGGTATCTCAACATTTACTGGAGATTCTACATTCTCCAATAATGTTCTAATCTCAGGTGTTTCTACACATACTGGTAATTCATTTTTTAATGGAAACACTACGATTGGTGATAGTCACACTGATTTACTGACATTAAATGCCAGAACTGGTTTTAACACTGACGCTACCTTTAACCAAAAAGTTCTGGTAACTGGTATTTCAACATTCACTGGAGACTCTACATTCTCCAATAATGTATTAATCACTGGTGTTTCTACACATACGGGTAATTCATTTTTTAATGGTAATACCACAATTGGCGACGATCATACCGATACATTAACTGTTAATTCTAGAACTGGTTTTAACACTGACGCTACCTTCAACCAAAAAGTTCTGGTTACAGGTATCTCAACATTTACTGGTGATTCAACATTCTCAAACAATGTATTAGTTACTGGTGTATCCACTTTTACTGGAAACTCAACTTTTAGTAATAATCTCACTGTTAACGGTGTAACTACACTTAATGGCAACACTACCATTGGTGATGTACATACCGATACTTTAACGGTAAACTCTAGAACTGGTTTTAACACTGATGCAACCTTCAACCAGAAGCTTCTGGTAACTGGTATCTCAACATTTGTTGGCCAAGTCAAGATTGGTGCATATACTCTCCCAACTTCAGATGGTGCAGCTAATCAGGTACTTACCACAAACGGATCTGGTGTTGTAAGCTTCCAAGAAACTGCAGCAACTCTGGTTGTCAGTGCTGGTTACGCAAGCACTGATCCAATCAATCTTCGCACTGAAACGTTTACGATTGCACCAACGCTGAATGAAACCAAGACAACTCTGTCTAATAATACAATAACTGTAGGTCTTGCAACTGATGTTATTGTTGGTGGTGGTCTGACTGTTACTAACAACCTCTTGGTTCTTGGCAACCTGACCGTTGAGGGAACAGAAACTATCATCAATGTTGAAAGACTTGATGTACAAGACAAGACAGTAGGTGTTGCTTCCACATCAACTGCAAACAATGCTACTGCCGATGGCGGCGGATTCTTTGTTCACGGTGGTGGTGATGGTAACAAGGAAATTCTTTGGTCCCTGGCAAACAGTGGATTCACTGTTAACCAATCGTGGATGCCCTCCACGAATAATACAAGAGATCTTGGATCTGCATCGTTACAATGGAAGAATTTATATCTTGATGGACTTGCAGAACTTGATGATGTTAATGTTTCTGCCGCTGCAACGATTGCAACACTTAACGTAACTGGAACTGGTACGATTGCTACCGCTGATATTAACGGTGGTAATATTGACGCAACGATTGTTGGTGCCGCAGTAACTGCTGCAGGTACATTTACAACACTTACTGCAGGTACGATCGTTACTGGTGGAAGACTGGATGCAGGTGAAACTACATTCAGTACATTAAGAGTAACTGGTGTTTCTACACTTGCATCTCTGATTCTTTCCAGCGGTACCTTCACTAACGGTGTTGCATACTTCAACTCTAGTGGCCAGTTCCAGTCTACAGCGACTCCTTCGGCTGGTATTCAAACTTCCAACTATATACTTACGTCAAACGCTGCAGGCGTACCTAGTTGGACTGATACCATAGATGGCGGAACATTCTGATCTTGATGCAAACGTTGTAGTTGAACTTGCACTGAATAAGGTTGTCGAACTACAGAGACAAATAATCCTGACGGATGCTAAATACGTAACACTCCGTCAGGATTTTGATAAAGTTGTAAAAGAACTTCAATCATTACAGATTAAATATAATGAACTAAGTGCAGATAGTTCTTCGACCAGAAAAACTGTCACTAAATAGTAGGAAGCTAGTTGTATATTAATGGCTAAACCTAGCACCAGACAACAACTTATCGATTATTGCCTAAGACAGCTTGGTGAACCTGTTTTAGAAATTAACGTCGATGATGATCAAATCGATGATCTGGTGGATGATGCCATTCAATATTTTCAGGAGAGACATTTTGATGGTGTTGAGAGAATGTATCTCAAACACAAAATTCAACAAGCTGATATTGATAGTGCAAGAAGTAATACAGTTGCAAGTAGTGGTGTAAAGTCAGATACTTTTAATCCAGAACAGTCTGGTATTGTTAATATTAGTTTAAGTAATATTGTAATTCCAAATCACGGATTAGTAACTGGTTCTCCTGTTTACTATAGTTTTGGTGCAGGTTGTACGTCAGTTGGAATCGCAACAACCGAACTTGTTGGTGTAGGTACAACATCATCTCTTGGTATCTCAACTGATAGTGTATTAGTTTATGCGATTGCAGATGATAGAAATAAAATTAGATTAGCTAGAAGTAGTGGTGATGCATCGAATAATGTTGCTATCACATTTACAGGATCAACTGGAATTGGATCCACTCACTTTATCACCACTAAAACAGAATTTACTGAATCAAGAAACTATATTGAAATCCCTGATCATGTCATAGGTATTAATGGTATTTTCAAATTCGATGATAATACCATCACACAAAATATGTTCAGTATTTCTTATCAAATATTCCTGAACGATGTTTATAATTTTAGTTCTATTGAACTGTTAACTTACTCTATGACAAAGGAGTATCTTGAGACGATTCAATTCTTAATTAGTCCAGACAAGAAAATTAGATATAACAAACGTGGTAATCGACTTTACTTAGATGTCGATTGGAAAGGTGTAAAAACAGACGAATATATCGTTATTGATTGTTTCAGAGTTTTAGATCCATCAGAAAATGAAAAGATCTACAATGATAGTTTCTTAAAGAGATATCTCACTGCATTAATTAAAAAACAATGGGGTCAGAACCTCAGTAAATTCCAAGGAGTTAAGTTACCTGGCGGCGTGGAGTTGAATGGTCGTCAGATTTATGAAGACGCAATTAGAGAATTGGACGAAATTAAACAAAGAATGACGTTTGATTATGAAATGCCACCACTGGATATGATCGGATAATGTCTCTTAATCCTTTCTTTTTACAGGGTTCCGCGTCGGAACAAAGACTGGTACAGGATCTAATCAACGAACAGTTGAGAATGTATGGGGTCGAAGTTTATTATATGCCTAGAAAATTTATAGGCACAAAGAGTATCATCAAAGAAAATGTACTTGCAAGATTTGATGATAATTATGTAATCGAGGCCTATATTCAAAACTACGAAGGATTCCAGGGTTCTGGTGATTTGATGACCAAGTTTGGTATCAGGACCACTGACGAATTGACGTTAGTGATTTCAAGAGAAAGATACGAAGATTTTATCTCCACGTTTTATGCATCCACACCTGGGGATGAAATTAAACTGATATCAAGACCAAAAGAGGGTGATCTGATTTACTTCCCTCTGAATGATAGTTTGTTTGAAATCAAGTTTGTAGAACACGAAAATCCATTCTATCAACTTGGAAAACTTTATATGTATGAGTTGAAGTGCGAACTCTTTGAGTTTGAGGATGAAGTAATTGATACGGGTGTGGAAGAAATTGATAATTATGTTGAAGACAAAGGATATATTGCAACAATCACCCTCGTCGGTGCAGGAGACACTGCATCTGCGACTTCTGGACTTCGTAATACTGGTGCGGTAAATCAAGTCATTCTTATCAATGACGGATATGGTTATACATCTACACCAGCAGTTGCAATTTCTACATCTCCTGCAGGTGCCACCGCGGCTAATGCAACTGCTGTTGCGATTACCACAACTGGAGTTGGTGCAACCACATATTCAATTAAAGAAGTTTTAATCACAAACCCAGGATACGGTTATACACAAGCACCAACAATTTCCTTCGTTGGTGGTGGTGGATCTGGTGCAAGTGCAAGAGTTGGTATTGGAACAACTGGTGTTGTTTATGTATTCTCTCTTGATAGTGGTGGTTCTAGATATATTGAACCTCCAACCGTATCCATTTCAACTTCACCCACTGGTCTTACAACCGCAAATGCAACTGCGGTTGCCGTCGTCAGTGCTGCGGGTACAGTCTCTGCGATTAGATTCAGTAACGCCGGTTTTGGGTATACTGCAAACCCAACGATTACTATTTCTGGCACTGGTGGTATTGGGACTGGTAATTTCTTCATCAATGAAGTTGTTAGAGGTGAAAGTTCTCTTACTACAGCTCGTGTCAAAAGTTGGGATGCAGACACTAAGATTCTCAAGGTTTCAAATCTTGCTGGAAACTTCTCAATGGGTGAGATTATCACTGGAACTGCAACGACAATTACTAATCCAGGCATCGGAACCACTGGACGTTACAGAATGTCATCAGTTCTTTATGATGATCAGTTTGATGATTATGCAGAAAATATTGCAATCGAAAATGCTGCAGATGGAGGAGTTCTTGATTTTACAGAAACCAATCCATTTGGCACCTTCTAAATAATTAGAAAATGTTATGTTAGGAACTTATTTCTACCACGAAATATTGAGACGAACCGTAATTGGTTTCGGAACTCTTTTCAACAATATCGAAATTCGTCATAAGGATGATGATAATAAAGTCCAAAGTAAGATGAAAGTTCCTCTTGCTTATGGACCTATACAAAAGTTCCTGGCAAAGATTGAACAACAACCCAATCTCAATAACAGATCTGCGATCACACTTCCTCGTATGTCATTTGAGATGACAGGGATTCAGTATGATCCATCCAGAAAAGCTTCCATCACTCAAACATTTAAAACTTGTAATACAGGCACACTAAACAATATCAAAAAAGTTTATATGCCTGTACCATATAATGTGTCATTTACACTTAGTATTGCAACTAAGTTAAATGATGATATGTTGCAAATCATCGAACAAATTCTTCCTTATTTTCAACCAGGTTTGAATTTATCAATCAACCTTGTTGATTCAATCGGTGAAAAAAGAGATGTACCAATCATCCTTGAAAACATTAATATGACGGATGACTATGAAGGAAGTTTTGATAATAGACGTGCTCTGATCACTGCATTGACTTTCACCGCAAAAACTTATCTGTTCGGTGCAATCGCAGACAACTCTGATGGTCTGATCAAAAGAGTTCAAGTGGATTACTTTGATGATACTAATAAGGTTACTGCAAAACGTGTACAAAGATATGCAGCAACACCAAGAGCAAGTAAGGATTACAATAATGATGCAATCACTGGTTTAAACAAACCATTCCTTGAAAACGAAACTCAGATGTCAGTGAACAGTGCAGCAGGACTTAGCGTTGACGATTACATTGATATTGATAGTGAAACTATGCAAATCCGTTCCATCAGCGGAAACAATGTCACCGTTTACAGAGGAGTTGATGAAACTGCAGTCGTTGATCACGCTATCGGAACTCCTGTAAATCTAATCACAGGATCTAGAAACGCGACTTTACCTTTGACTGGTGATGATGCATTAATTGTCTCTGGAGATGATTTTGGTTTCAATGAACTAAGATCATTCTACGAAGACTTTAAGACGTACTCTCCATCTCAAGGAACCGATGTTTAGTGAGGAAGAAACATTATGCCGTTTGAAGAAATCGAAAGAGCACTTAACATTACTCCTGATGATCGATGCAGTGAGATTACCGATGTTGAGTGCGATGTTCAAATCGTTAAAGATGAAAAAACAGACCTAAAGAGAGACTACGAATATACCAGAGCTCAACTATACTCTTTGATTGAGAAGGGTCAGGAAGCCATCGATGGTATTATGGAGATCTCTCAAGAGACTGGTAGTGCAAGAGCGTATGAGGTTACTGGTCAAATTATCAAGAGTGTTGCCGATGCAACAGACAAACTGTTAGACTTGCAAAAGAAACTAAGGGATATTGAAGATCCAAAAGAAAAAGGCCCAAGTAATGTAACTAACGCATTATTTGTAGGATCAACGGCTGAATTGTCTAAATTACTTAAAAAAGGAAAACTTGACGACAAAGAGTAAAATGCAAAAAATTATTAACGCAATCGCAGTTACATCATTTGTTTTGAGTGCATCTACTTTAGGTGCGGGTGTATATCTTTATATGAATAGAGAGACACTGATTGAACAAGCTAAACGCGAAATTACAGAAGCCCTTGTACCAAAAGGTGTAAAACAAATCACAGAAAACCTTCCAATTAAATTATTCTTTTGAGTTAAACTTTTTATATTGATCTTGTTTTTCTTTCTTCTGTTCTTTCTTAAGTAACTTATTAACTTTCTTCAGAGACTGACTTTTCTCAAAAGCGAAGTATATCTGAAGTTCATATGGGGTAAGGTCTCTGCTCAAGAGTTTCTTACCCCTTACAAATATCTGTTGAATGATAGGTTTCATCTTACCTACCAACCATTCCACCACAGATTTCCCAACAAGAGCCGCAGCAACAGAAGCAGTAGCAGTGGTGCCAGCAAGAATAACCTGCTCTTTAGGTGGGACAGGGACTTCTCCGACGATTGGTACTTCAATGACGGGCACTCCTAAATTTGTAGGTGTATTAGTTTCTTTGATTATTTTGTCTTGTATTGATTCTTGAGGAACCTGAACCTGTGGAACAACTGGTTTTGAGTCTGGAAGACTTCTAGTTTTTTCTTCTTGTTCCTGTTGTTGTTTCTGTTGTTCTGCTCTCACCGCAGCATCAAACTCTTCTTGAGTTGGAACATCAATAACTGGATAGTTCAGAGTTGGGTCAGGAACATTAATGATTGGAAGTTGTAATCCGTGTGCTACTGATCGCTCTGCTCTTCTTGTAACAGGAGGTTCTATAGTAGGAATGATTGGTGGTCCTTCAATTCTTACGGACGATGGGCTGATTATTTTTATTTCCATTGACTACATCCTGTACATTTGGATACTTAACGACTACATCAGCACATATTTTTGCGTATGGACTTTGTGGGTGGAATGAGATACCTGACTTGATTGCCTCGCCACACTTGAGCAAACGAACTAACTCAAAATCAAGTCGTGCCTTGTCTGCTTCCGCCTGCTGCCTGGTTATTTCAGTTCTCACCCTTGCCTTACAGAGTTCCTGAAACGACCCGTCAAGAGGCACAGAGAACCCAGCAGAGACGCCTGTGTTAATTGAGTTTTGTTGAAATGTGGTGGGGTCACTATTGTTAGATAGACTATTGTATCCAAAGGTTTGTAAGTTCAACGTTGGACCCTGACAAGAAACACCAGAACCATAAGTATTTACAGCAAAAGGACCCTGAAGCACCTGAACTGCCTGATTGGTAACATTACCAGTCGCAGATGCTGAGGGTCCTGCTATATTGGTATTGGACGGTGCTTGTTGAGCAGTTGCTGGTAAAGCAAATACTATTGCGTAAAGACCGATAATGAGTTTGTGGTAGATTCCTCTACCGTTTTGCGATCTATCCATGTTTCTTTCGCAATTCCAGGAGTCAGATAAGTCTCACTAAACTGGAACGGAGCACCTTGCGTTTGAATTGTATAGTTCGCTCCTGGAGCAGGTGTCGCAGGGATATTAATGTTAGTACCAGTGACAGTATAAGATGTCCCAGTTGTGTATTCTATTTGTTTGATAACTTCAACCACCTCAGTACGAGTTTTAGTCTCAGAAGTAATTGTGCCACTCGTAAAATTGGGAGTGACAGGTGCTGCAAAACAAGGAGATATAAGTCCCGCTGCAAGCAGCAAAACGGGAGTTATATGTCTCACTTGAATACGCTCAATTCAACGGTTCTTTGTGCTGTACCAGTGCTTCCAGGACCACCAGCAGTAATGGTGGGAACGCCAGTTGCGCTCAGAGTTCCTGCAAGAGAACCTGCAGAACCACCTAACTGAGTAGTAGAGTCGCCATAAAGGTTGGGAGCAGCAATTGTTCCAGAAGCTGCCGACTGAGAGGTGACAACTGTATCAGCAGTAATTGAGGATTCACTGAAAGAAAATGCTGAACCATTGGTATTGATTGCGTAAGAACCAGCGGAACCAACTCCACCAAGAGTTGTTACATTGACATTTGTTCCAGAGACGGAATATTGAGCACCGACTCTAGTTGATTGTACCGCTGCACCCTGAACGCCGAGTTGAACTGAATCAACAATTTTGTGTGTAATTTCACCAGCAAAAGCAGGAGTGGTAAAGAATAACGAAAAGGCTAAAAATAGTCTTTTCATTGTGGGTGAATATAGGACTGCCTGTATTTAGTTTGACCAACTTCTAAATAATAAAAAGAGTTCGTGTCTGTACAATGTCTTGGTCGGCGAAATACAAAAAATCAATCGATTGTGATAACCCTAAAGGTTTCAGTCAAAGAGCTCATTGTCAAGGCCGTAAGAAAAAAATGGAAGAACAAACTAAGAGTGATATTAAATATCCAAAGTTCTCCCATAAAACTCCACATTTAAAAGGCAAACAACATCAGTTGGATCCTAACCTTGATTTAAAACAACTTGTTCATCATTCTGCAGTTCAATACGTTGACAAAGACGCTGATGGGGATGTTGATGTCTTTGATAGAAAGAACACACCAGACGAAAATCCAATTGCAAATCCCGCAACAGTTTCAAAGAAATTGATTGCAAAACAAAAAGGTGAATTAAAACATACCAAGGTAGGTATGGCTTATGAAGAGACCATTCAAGAGGAGGGTCTTCGTGATTGGTTTGGTAAATCGAAATCAAAGGATGGTAAGTCTGGTTGGGTAAACGTTGTTACAGGAGGCACTTGTGCCAGTGATGAACCAGGTGAAGGTGTACCCAAGTGTGTTTCCTCTGCAAAGAGAGCTAGTATGACAAAAGCTGAGAGACTTTCAGCTGCAAGAAGAAAAAAGAAAGCTGATAAAGGTCAACAACAAAAAAGTGGGGCTGCAAAACCCACATATGTCCCAACTGATAAACCCAAAAAGAAAATGTCTGAAGCAAAAGATCACGAGTATTCTATGGCTCGTTCAGAACTCTCAACAATTATGAGTGCAGCCAGAAGACTTAAGTCTAAAATGGGAAAGGGTGAAGGAGAACTTGAAGCTTGGGTTCAATCAAAAATAACAAAAGCCGCAGATTATCTTGATACTGCTGCTGATTATGTTGATAGTGGTGAAATGAAGAAAGAAGGTGCAATGGTGGAAGAAAAGGATAAAAAAGGAAAAAGTAGCGGTACAAAGGACGCTTGTTACCATAAAGTCAAGTCACGTTATGATGTGTGGCCCTCAGCTTATGCATCTGGTGCCCTGGTAAAATGTCGTAAGGTTGGTGCGGCAAACTGGGGTAACAAGTCCGAAGGTTGGTCGTTTGAATTCAATGACGATTATCATAAAGATCTTATTGAGAAGTGTTGGCCTGGTTATGAAAAGAAGGGTATGAAAACAATGTTTGGAAAGAGATATCCAGATTGCGTTAAAAAAGAAGAAACTGAACTTCAAGAGAAGATTGAAAGATATAATGAAATTGGTCAGACTGTTATCACTATGATTAGATGGAGAGGTAAGTACTACAGACTGCAATTCTTCTTCCCTGGTCCTAAATTCCCAACACGTAATGAAGTAACGGTACAGGTTCAGAAGTTCTATCCAGACGCGGTTGTAATGTCCCACACACCCGCCGAAACAGATCCTACCGAACCAACTATCAGAGTCGCAGAGGAGACCCTGCCAGACGGTCCTGCACCCGACAAGAGAAACCCTCAGAAACCCAAGAAGACTCCTCAAGGTGGTGACAAGAGACCAGGACTAGGTGAACAAGTTCGCCGTGGAACTGATTATCTTGGAAGAGATGCAGGTGGTTCTGAAGAGGAACACGCTGCGAATGTCAGATTTGGAAAAAGAATGAAAGAGCTCCAGGGTGCAGTCAATCCTAAACCAGGTAATCTTAGCACTGGTTTGGTAAAAACTGCAGATGAATTTTCTCCAGATGCAGAAATGGTGGAGGACTGGCAATCAGTAAATCGTAAAGACAAAACTGATGGTCTCAGCCCTGCAGCAGTCAAAGCATATCGTCGTGAGAACCCAGGTTCAAAACTTCAGACTGCAGTTACCGAAAAAAGTCCTACTGGTAAAAGAGCAAAACGTCGTCTCTCATTCTGCCGTCGTATGAAGGGAATGAAAAAGAGACTGACATCTGCAGAGACTGCTAGAGATCCAGATAGCAGAATCAACAAAGCCCTCCGTCGTTGGAACTGCAACTAAAATGAAAACATTTAACCAATTCCAAGAAGCTGCTGGAGACAAGTTCTCCAAAATGTCAGATGCACAGTTTAAAGATTGGCAAAGAGCCAATCCTGGTGCTGCAGAAAAGGCTCAAAAATTAAGGGATGCTGCTAGATCTGCTACACCTAAACCAGTTGGTTCTGGTCCACAATTGCCTAGTGTGCCAAAACCAGCTGCTAGAGAAGTAACCAGAGCTGACGTTAGAGGTAATACTCGCGCTGCACAATCAGCTGCATCAGGAACTTCAGGATATCGTCCTGGGGTGGGTGTAACTAGAGACTTTAAACTTGATCCAAATTTCAAACCTCAATCTTCAGTCAAAAGTATGCCCCAGAAACCTGGATTTGGAACAAGAGTATTAAATACAGTTGTTAAAGGTGCACGTGTTGCTGGAGCAGTAGGTTCTGCTTTATTAGGTCTCGATAGATTTAAGTAAGATGAAGTCATTCAAACAGTTTCAACAAAATCTTCACGAAGTTGTTCCTGCTGCCTTAGCAGCACCCGTTATTGGTGCTGGTATGAGAGCTGCAGCACCATTTATTGTTGGTGGAGCTGCTAAATTAGTTCAAGGTATGATGCAGGCCAAAAAACAAGGTCAGGGTGGTAGATCGCAACCATCTCCTGATTATGGTCAAAGTGGTGAAGGTGCAAAACCTAGGACTCCTAATGTACAACGTGGAAGACTGGATCCTAATGATGCCTACAATCGTAGGATGAGAGAATTGAGAAGACAAGATGCACAAGATAGAGCGCAAGAAAGAGCCGAAAGAGGTATTGAAGAACTGATTGGAACTGATGCAGAAAGGGCTGCAGCAAAACAAGCAAGAGAAAATCAACCTCAGATTCAACGTAGATTGAGTCAAAGAAATAGAATGTCAAGGGCTGCGGAAAATATTCCCCCTGAACATAGAGCTGAAAGTTACTTGAATGAAAATGTAAATATTGAAGGAGACTTCAATGGTAATCTTTACATCAACTCACAGTCAGAACAGACCGTTGGTGAAAGCTACCTTGCTGACATTCTTTGGGAGGGTAACTTATACAGATTGGAGTTGAGAGGTAAGATGCTTTCAAGAGATGAACTTGCAGAAAATTTGCAGTCAAAATACCCTGGTGCGATGGTGCAACAGATTTATCCAGCAATTGAAAGTAACTTAGATGTAAAAACAGTTAAAAGATATCATCCTGCAAAATTAGATTGGGTGTAATTAATGGCTCAGTGGAATAAGAATACTCAAGATTATTTAAATCAAGAAAGAACACTTCACGAAGTTTATATGTGTGCCGATAGATACGGCAACATAGGTAATTGTGGCGTTTCGACTGGTGTTAATGCAGGAGGTCACGATGCATTTGGTAGATCCAGAGTATCTGAGACTTATACTTTAGCAGATTATTCACATCAATACGGTGGTGATCCTGAGTTCATTGTAAAAACAATTGGTGCTGGATCCACGATATCTGAAAATACAAATGAGGCTTCAGTGGGATTGATTGTTGGTGTAGGATCTACATCAAAAGTAATTTACCAGTCAAGAATGTATCATCATTATATGCCTGGTAAGTCACAGTTTGCAATGATAAGTTTTAACTTTGTAAATGTAAGGTCAAATACTACAAAGAAAGTCGGTTATTTCGATGATAGAGATGGAGTCTTTCTACAACAATCTGGAGATGGAACGGTATCGGTTGTAAAAAGATCTTTCGTAACTGGTGTTGCAGTAGATACTGTCGTTAACCAAACTTCTTGGAGTCTTGATTCTCTGGATGGATCTGGTTTAACTGGCATAACAGCAGATTTCACACATACTCAACTGTTTGTTGTGGATTTTCAATGGTTGGGTGTTGGTAGAATACGATGTGGTTTAGTTATTGGTGGATCTATTGTTTATTTCCACGAATTTAATCACTCAAATATTGAAGAAAGAGTTTATTGGAGCCACGCTTCACTCCCTATCAGGACAGAAGTAGCTAACACAGACACTGCTGTAGGCGTGACTTCAATGCAAAGTATTTGTTCAACTGTATTAAGTGAAGGAGGATATTCAGAGACTGGATATCAATTTACAGGCATCACCACATCTATTGCATTTGCATCAAAACCTAACAGTGGATATCAGAAATGTGTAATAGCAATTAGAACTAAAAACACTTTTAATGGTTATCCTAATAGAACAAGTGTCAGAATCAGTGACGTACAGATCTTAAGTAGTGGCACTAATTGCGCTATTGAAGTATGGAGATTACCAGGTTCTGAGAACATCACCAACGGCACTTGGATAAGTGCAGATGATACTTCTGCAGTTGAATATAATATAAGTGCTGGGATAGGTTTTACTACACTAAAAGGAATCAGAAAATCTATCAATTTAGTCGCTGCAAATAATCCATCTGGCCAACAAGCTTCAAATACAACATCATTTGATCCAACTACAACAAAAAGTTCTTATATTGCTCAAAACATCGATGCAGACAACAGTAACGTATGGGCGGTGATCGTGGAAAATCTTGATACAAACACAACAACTAACGTTACTGGGTCATTATTATGGCGCGAAACCCGTTAACGTATTAATTTATACAAACCAATTATTAAGAGATAGTGTATATTATAGATACAGCTTTAAAGCCCTAGTGTCTTATGGATCCTTCTTTGATTAGTTTATATCTAACGATCCTGATTGTCTCAGGAATGATTTGGTATGCTGGTATAGAAGGTACTATGCGTGTTTTTACATACATTGAGTTGACACTCAAGTATTATCTCATTAGACTTCAAATGTACTTTATGAGACGCAAGTTGGAAAGACAACTTGGGATCACAAACAAAAACTAAATGGAAAAAGAAAGAGAACTATCTGATCTTAAATTGGATAGAAAGGAATGCCCCAAATGTGGGGCTGTCTGGTTGAATGGTCAACATCTCTGGAGGGGAACTGGGAATAGAGGAAGTGAACTAGATCTAGCCGGTCTAGTTTGTAACAGATTTGGTGATGATACTTGTGTCAATCCACTTAGGGGTGTAGAAGGTGGAGATACTTGGGAAAAGAGAATGAGTTTCCTAGATTCACTTGAGGAGGATTATACTTGATGGCTCATCGTATGACAGAGATTGAACCTGCAAAACACGTTACAAAAGAAGAATGTCAGGAGATGATCGATGCAGCAATTAGACGCCACAACCGTAACGCTAGTCTTATTTCTATGTGTGTCGGTTGGTTCGTTCTTGCTTTATTTGCTGAGGGTCTCCTCAGACTGATAGGAGTAATACCACCATTACTACCATGGCTCAAAATCACATTGAACTAATTGGTTGTGTATTATTATTAGTTTTTGCAGGGACAATGTTCTATCAAGGAGCGATGATTCTCAGAGGACATCGTGGATATACTCACAGAAACTATATGAATATGGAATCTGAGAATATTAGAAAGAGAGTAGAAGAGTTACTGAAGGACAAATAATGAAATACCTAAACAACGTTTTACTTTCAATCACGGTGATGATTATAGATTTCATTTACCGCGATTTACCGATACAAAGATTCTGGGTGCTTGAGACAATTGCTCGTGCACCCTATTTTGCGTTTTTAAGTGTGTTGCATCTAAGAGAAAGTTTAGGTCTTAGAACAGAGGCACACTATCACTTAATGAAAGAACACTTTGCACAGACAGTCAATGAAACCGAACACCTCATCGAAATGGAGAAACGCGGCGGTGCAGACCGCTGGTATGACAAGTTTATTGCTTATCACTTGGTTCTCATCTATTATTGGATTTTGGTGGGTTATTATTCTGTTGCTCCTAAGTCTGCTTATCACCTAAACGCAGGTATTGAATTTCACGCAACAGAAACCTACTTAGATTATTTCTGGGATCATCCAGAAGACACCAGAATTGGTGAGATCGCAGTTGATGAAATGAATCATTATATTGAGTTAACTCAAGCAATGGAGTTGATCTAGTGTTTCATCTTGTAGAGGTATTAGCTGCAAGCCCCTTTTGGTTGGGGATGTGTGGATTTGGAGTCATAGTTTTACCCATTTTAGGAATACAGTACATTCATAATCAGAAAGATGCCGATTGATTTTCCCTGGGGTGTTTTCATTATACTTTGTTGTGGATTGAGTTTTACAATCTACGTAATTTACTACATATTACGTATGGCCAACGAGGAGATGCAAAATGAGCAAGTCCCCAAACAAGAAATCAAACAAAGGTCAGAAACAATCGAAACAGAACCAGGGGAACGCGACGGCCAAGAAAGCTAAAAATGGTGGTAAGAAAAAATGACATTGGAGAAAGATCCTTACGTTTATCGAATCCGTTCTATTCATAAGGTTGTAGATGGGGACACTATTGACGCTGATATTGATCTGGGTTTTGATATCTCCCTTACTAAGCGAATTCGTCTTGCGGGTGTTGATACGCCTGAATCGCGCACTACGGACTCGTATGAAAAGAAACTTGGATTAGAATCAAAGGAATGGTTAAAACATAGATTGGAATTTGCTAAGGATATCATTATCAGAACTGAGTTACCAGATAGTACAGAGAAGTATGGTCGTATCATTGGTCATTTATACATCAATAATGAAGATCAATCATTGAATAATCAAATGATCTCCGAAGGATACGCTTGGCTCTATGACGGCGGTACAAAGAAAAAAGACTTTGAAGAACTTTTAAGTAGAAGAAAGAAGTGAGTTAATTAATGAGTGATAGTGTATACCTGGGGAACCCAAACCTTAAGAAGGCCAACACCCCAGTTGAATTTACGAAACAACAGATTCAGGAATTCATTAAATGTAAGGAAGATCCTGTTTACTTTGCAAAAAATTATATTCAAATCGTTTCTCTTGATGAAGGTCTTGTACCATTCAAACCATATCAGTTTCAAGAAAAATTAATTAAACGATTCCACGAGAATAGATTTAACATCTGTATGATGCCACGACAGACGGGTAAGTCAACCACGTCGGTATCATACCTATTACACTATCTGATTTTCAATGATAGTGTGAATGTTGGTATTCTTGCTAACAAGGCTTCGACTGCAAGAGAACTTCTGAGCAGATTACAACTTGCATACGAAAATCTGCCAAAGTGGATGCAACAAGGTATCCTTGTTTATAATAAAGGATCTATGGAGTTGGAGAATGGCAGTAAGATATTGGCAGCTTCTACATCTGCGTCTGCTGTCAGAGGTATGTCGTTTAACATCCTGTTCCTCGACGAATTCGCTTTCGTTCCAAACCATATTGCAGACTCATTCTTTGCCTCTGTTTATCCTACTATTACTTCTGGTAAGAAAACAAAAGTTATAATGGTTTCAACGCCTCACGGTATGAACCATTTCTATAGGATGTGGCACGATGCCGAAAGAGGTCAAAACGAATATGTTCCCACTTCTGTTCACTGGTCCGAAGTACCTGGTAGAGATGAACAGTGGAGAGAACAAACTATCAAGAACACTAGTGAACAACAGTTCCGTGTTGAGTTTGAATGTGAATTTCTAGGATCTGTTGACACACTCATCAATCCCGCAAAACTTAGGGCCCTGGTTTATGATAGACCATTAAAGTCAAGTAATGGTTTAGATGTATATGCGGAACCAGAAAAGAATCACGACTATGTTTGCACCGTTGACGTGGCTCGTGGAGTTGAAAACGATTACTCTGCATTTGTTGTAGTTGATATCACATCATTCCCACATCAAGTTGTTGCAAAGTATCGAAACAATGAAATTAAACCAATGTTGTTTCCCTCCATTATTTACGACACTGTAAAGGGATACAATAACGCTTGGGTTTTATGTGAAGTGAATGATATTGGTGATCAGGTTGCATCTATTCTAAACTACGATTTAGAGTACCCCAATCTACTTCAATGTTCAATGAGAGGTAGAGCTGGTCAGATTGTCGGACAAGGATTTTCTGGAAAGAAAACACAACTTGGTTTGAAGATGTCAAAAGCTGTAAAGGCTCTTGGATGTTCAAACCTCAAGACGATGATCGAAGCTGATAAGGTGTTGTTCAAGGACTATGATCTTATCAGTGAACTTACAACATTCATCGCAAAGAGAAACTCCTTTGAGGCTGAAGATGGGTGTAATGATGACTTAGCAATGTGTCTAGTAATCTATGCCTGGTTGGTTGCACAAGACTATTTCAAAGAACTTACAGATCAAGACGTAAGAAAAAGATTATATGAAGAACAGAGAGATCAAATCGAACAAGATATGGCACCATTTGGTTTCATCAGTGATGGTCTTGATGAGGATGTAATTATTGAAGATGATGGAACTCAATGGAGAAAAACTGATTTGGATGATATCAACTCTACGTATGGTGATATGAGTTTTATGTGGGAGTATAATTAATGAATCTTGATGATCAGTTTGATCTAGATCATTTATTTTTGAGTGAGAGAAAGTGCAGAGTGTGTGGTGAAGTCAAAGATCTCATTGATGGATTTTACCTGACAAGAAAGGGGAGAGGTGATATCCCTTCAGCTTACTCATATGAGTGTAAAAGATGCACGATCAAAAGAGTCGTTGTGAGTAGAATGACCAATAAAGTGTTGAATAAGTGGGAATATCCAGACTGGTAGGGTGTTCACTGGCGGTTTCCCCACTTGAAAGAGTGCTAAACAATAAATAAATTTAGATCAAAAACTGAAACTACTAGAGGAAATCAGATGGCTGGTTTAGGCTTAGTATCTCCTGGAATTAAGGTAAGAGAGGTTGATCTTACTCGTGGTGGAATTACAGGCGTAAGTGACCTCACTGGTGCCATCGCCGGTCCTTTCACCCAGGGTCCTATCAACGAACCAACTCTTATTGAAAACGAAAAAGATTTGGTTGACACCTTTGGTGAACCACAAGAGACAAGTGACCAGTATGAGTACTGGATGAGTGCTTCGTCGTACCTGTCTTATGGTGGTGTTTTGCGTGTTGTAAGAACAGATCACACCAATCTGGTAAACGCAAACGCTGCTGTTGACACAGGTGCTGGTTCATCTGTCGCAAGTTTAAAAATCAAAAATACCGAAGATTATTTCAATGGTTATGATGATGCCACCACTTGGCATTGGGCTGCGAAAAACCCTGGTACCTGGGCTAATGACCTGAAGGTTTGTGTAATTGACGCAAAATCTGACCAGGTATTAACAGGTATCACCACTGCAGGCATCGTAGTTGGTGCTGCGGTAACTCAAGCATTTGGTGGTGTACAAGTTGGTGGTATCGGTACTTCACTGACTCTGAACGGTCACCTGAAGGGAATCGTAACTGGTATCGGTTCTTCATCGATCGAAGTTAAAGTTGTCAGTCAAGTCTCCACCGCTGGTTCTGTAACAGACGCTGATTACACCAAAGGTGGTGCATTTGAATTCAAGACAACCAGAGTTCTGAACATCACAGGTGCTACTGGTGCTGCTACAACTTCAATTACAGTAACTAGAGATATAGGTGGCACAAACGCTGGTGCAATCGGTGTTGGTACACAAATTTTCCTTTACAATGCTTCTGCAACAACTCTGTCAGTGGACCAAGCTGGTAGTCAGTCTCTTGCTATTGGTGCTACTGGTGTTAACCTCTCCAGCACTACTGGTCTCTCAACCAGTTCTTCGATTCTTCTGATCGATAACGAACTGATTGGTGTTGGTAACACAATCGTTAGTGGAACTGGTTTCGTTGGATTCTCAACCAGAGGCATCGATGGAACTGCAGAAGCTGCCCACAATGATGGTGCTACTGTATATGTTCTGACTAATGCAGGTGCTGCTACAACCGTAAGAGTTTCTCAGGGATCCAACTCTGATACAACTCTGCAAATCAACTCACTGGGATCGATTGATGTAAACGACTACATCAGAGTTCAGACAGTTGGTGTTGGAACAACTGGTGAGATTCTGAAGGTAACTGGAATCACCACCAACTCTGCACTGACTCCTAATACTGCCTCTGACTGGTATGAGGCTCAAACCCTGGGTCTGAACAACGCCACCGTTTATTGGAAGTCTATTGCTCCTAAACCACAAACCTCACAATATGCAAGTGGTAGAAATTCCAGATTTGATGAGGTTCACGTTGTAGTTGTTGACGACAGTGGTAAGATCACTGGTAATTCTGGTCAAATTCTGGAAGAGTGGTTAGGTCTCTCCAAAGCCAAGGATGCTACTCAATTTAATACTCCTAGTTACTACAAGAACTACATTGCTGATAACTCTGAGTATCTGTTTGCTGGTTACGCTCCTCTGGGAACTCCAACTGGATTCTCAACTGGTGATACTGCCTTTACTGCATCTTCCTCTGCTTGGGGACAAAATGCACAGAACATTGTGTTCTCTGGTATTGGTAGATCAACCTACTCCCTGCAAGGTGGTAGGAATGAAGGTGGTACATTTACCTCTCCAACCTACACCGCAACTCTGGGTGATCTGATGGAGGGTTATAACCAGTTCTCTAATGTTAGAGAATATCCAGTCAACTATCTGATTATGGGTCCTGGTCTCTCTTCTAGAGATGAGACTGTTGCCAAGGCTAACAAACTGGTTCAACTGGCAGAAAACAGAAAGGATTGTGTTGCGGTTATTTCTCCAAGAAGAGCTGACGTACTGAGTGGTGATGTTCCCCTTACCAACTCTGATACTCAAACTGATAACGTCATCAATACGATGGATCAAGTCAGTTCCTCTTCTTATGCAGTTCTTGACTCTGGTTACAAATACACCTTTGACAGATTCAACAACAAGTTCCGTTACATTCCTTGCAACCCTGACGTTGCAGGTTGTATGGCCAGAACCTCAATCAACTCCTACCCTTGGTTCTCGCCTGCTGGTACGACTCGCGGTGTGATCAACAATGCGGTGAAACTTGCGTACAACCCATCGCAAGCACAGAGAGATCTTCTCTATCCTAAGAGAATTAACCCAGTTATCGCTGCACCTGGTCAGGGTATCATCCTGTTCGGTGATAAGACTGCACTCTCTTATGTTTCCGCCTTCGATCGTGTCAACGTTCGTCGTCTCTTCCTGACTCTGGAACAGTCAATTGAGAGAGCGGCAAGAGCTCAACTGTTTGAGTTCAACGATGCTATCACTAGAGCAAACTTCATTAATATTGTTGAACCCTTCCTGCGTGATGTACAAGCCAAGAGAGGTCTCACAGACTTCCTGGTTATCTGCGATGAGTCCAACAACACCCCCGATGTCATTGATGCTAATGAATTCCGTGCTGACATCTTCCTGAAGCCAGCACGTTCTATCAACTTCATCGGACTGACATTCGTTGCTACACGCACGGGCATCAGTTTTGAAGAAGTAGTCGGCACCGTCTGATTATTAAATAGTATCAACTAATCATCTAACAGGAGAAAGAAACAATGCCTCAGCAAATCCCCAATACAGGGGCTAACGCGAGAACCCTGGATACCTTCAAGAGTAAACTGCTTGGTGGTGGTGTACGTCCCAATTTCTTTGAAGTCGAACTTAAGTTTCCCAACTTAGCAATTGATGATAACGATGTAAGTGACAGAACCCGTTTCCTTGTAAAAGGTGCCGCTCTGCCCGCTTCGATTATCGCCCCTATCTCAGTTCCTTTTAGAGGAAGAGAACTGAAGATTGCTGGCGAAAGAAGTTTTGATACTTGGACTGTAACGGTCATTAACGATAGCAACTTTGTTCTCAGAGATGCTTTTGAAAAGTGGATGAACGTTATTAACAAGCACTCTGATAATGCTGGTGAAGTAAACCCAACAATCTATCAACAGGAAGCCTACGTTCACCAACTGGGTCGTGCGCCAATCACAAACCCTGCTGGTCAACCTGCCTCTTCTGGCAACACTGTTCCCATTCTGAGATCATACCATTTCTATGGTGTGTTCCCCACTAACATCTCAAGTATTGAACTGTCTTACGATTCCAATAACGTAATCGAAGAGTTCTCCGTTGAGTTCCAAGTTCAGTGGTGGGAAGCTCTGAACGCTAATGGCAACTCTGTGGTGCGCTGATAAATAGACCATAAGATAACCCTGACAAGATGGCTAAATTATTTGGTTTCTCCATAGAGGGGGCTGACGGGGATAATCTGCCTCGTGGTGCGGTTTCTCCTGTTCCGCAAAACGATGCAGATAAATCCGACTACTTTGTAAGTAGTGGCTTCTATGGACAATATGTTGATATTGAAGGTGTATTCAGAAATGAGTACGATCTGATCAGAAGATATAGAGAAATGTCTCTTCACCCTGAGTGTGATGAGGCAATCGAAGATGTTGTAAACGAGGCAATCGTTTCCGATCTCAGTGACAGCCCAGTTGAGATCGATCTTCAAAATTTAAACGTTGGTGATAATATTAAAAAAATCATCAGAGATGAGTTTAAGTATATCAAAGACCTGTTAGATTTTGATTCTAAAGCTCACGAAATCTTCCGTAATTGGTACATTGATGGAAGATTGTACTATCACAAAGTTGTTGATTTACAGAATCCAAACGCTGGTATTCAAGAACTCAGATATATTGACGCACTGAAGATCAAATATGTTCGTCAAGCCAAGAAAAAAGATCCTCTGATTCTTGCAGCTTCTAGATCAATTGATAATGCAAACGGTATTGCAAATCAAACCAATCTGACACCAGAATTAGAAGAATATTTTGAATTCAATCCCAATAACGGAAAGGGATCTTATTATCCAGCCAACGCTGGTCAAGGTGGAAATGTTAAGATTGCAAAAGATGCAATCACATATTGCACATCTGGACTTGTAGATCGTAACAAACATCTAACACTTTCTTGGTTACATAAAGGAATCAAAGCCTTAAATCAACTGAGAATGATTGAGGACTCTCTGGTTATCTACCGTTTGTCCCGTGCACCAGAAAGAAGAATCTTTTACATCGATGTTGGTAATCTTCCAAAGGTAAAGGCTGAACAGTACCTGCGTGAAGTAATGAATCGTTATAGATCTAAGTTAGTCTATGACGCAAACACAGGTGAAGTACGTGACGACAAGAAATTTATGAGTATGTTGGAAGATTTTTGGCTTCCAAGAAGAGAGGGTGGTCGTGGTACAGAAATTACCACACTCCCTGGTGGCCAGAATCTTGGTGAAATTACAGATATTCAATACTTCCAGAAGAAACTTTACAAGGCTCTGGGTGTACCAGAATCACGTTTAGGTGCCGATGGTGGTTTCAATCTTGGTCGATCTTCTGAGATTCTGAGAGACGAACTCAAATTCAGTAAGTTTGTTGGTCGTCTTCGCAAGAGATTCTCTAATATGTTCTTGGATATGTTGAAGACACAACTTCTTCTCAAGAATGTTGTGACACCAGAAGATTGGACAATGATGTCAGAACATATTCAATTCGATTATGTTTATGATAATCACTTTGCAGAACTCAAAGAGAGTGAGTTATTCCAAGAAAGAATGAATAATGTTGCTCAAGCTGAACAATATGTTGGTAAATACTTCTCACAAGATTATGTAAGACGTAAGTTACTTCGTCAAACTGATGAGGAAATTGTTGAACAAGATCGTATCATTGGTGCAGAAATTGAGGCTGGTTTCTATCCAGACCCATTAATGATGCAACAGATGGATCTTGCAAACCAAGCGGTTGATTTGCAGAATAAGTCTCAACCTCCATCAACGAAGGATCCAGACATTAATGCAAGTGCTACTGAAGCCCCTGAAGGAGGGGAAATATAAATAATTGGTAGTGTATTAACATTATTGTGGATTCTGTAAATTTAATTGATTTGGTGCTCAACGATGCACCTGCACACGAAATTAGTGATGCAATCAAAGATGTTCTGTATGCAAAAGCTGCAGACAGACTTGAAGCCGGGAGACCTGTAGTTGCTGCAGACCTTTTCGGAGATGAAATTGAATATGAAGAAGATGAAGATTTAACCCAAGAGGAAGAGGATGGCTAGCCAACAGATTAAACCATTAGGTAATGAAGCAAACTTAGCGACTGGTATCGGTAACAGTACTACTGTTGGTAGCGCCAGTGTCGTCAGAGTTGTTAACGCTTCTGGTGGTGCTGTGGTTGTCGGTCTCCAAACTGCTGGTTTCGTTGGTTTTTCAACCTTCACGATGTTGAATAATACAACTGAAATCGTTGTCAAAAGACCAGACGATCTCATTCATGTAACTGGTGGAACAGTTCAAGTTACAAAAGTAGGTTTTACAAACTAAAACAATGAAACTGATCAGAGAAGAAATCGAACAAGTAGAGGTTATCGTTGAAGAACGCAACGGTAAAAAATGTCTCTATATTGAAGGTGTGTTCCTCCAAGGCGATATTAGAAATCGTAATGGAAGAATGTATCCTTCAGAAACTCTTGCAAGAGAGGTTGGTCGTTACAACGAAGCCTTTATTCAAAAAGGTCGTGCACTGGGAGAACTTGGTCACCCCGATGGACCAACTGTAAATCTTGACAGAGTTTCTCACAAGATCACTTCTCTCGTTCAGGAAGGTACGAACTTCGTAGGTCGTGCTAAAATTTTAAGCACCCCAATGGGTAACATTGCTAAGTCACTTCTTGATGAAGGAGTAAAACTTGGTGTTTCTTCCCGTGGTGTTGGATCTGTTCGTATGAACAACGAAGGTGTCAATGTAGTTGGTGAAGACTTTATGCTTGCCACTGCAGCTGACATCGTTGCAGATCCATCCGCTCCAGATGCCTTCGTTGCAGGCATTATGGAAGGAAAGGATTGGGTTTGGGATGGCGGTATTCTTCGCGAAAGAGTCGCAGAAAAAACCTATAAAAAGATCAATACCCTGGTTGACTCACGTCAACTTCAGGAAAATAAACTGAAGCTTTTCCAAGATTTCTTGGGAAATCTCTAATTTATAAATAAAGATAGATTAATTACACTTATAAAGTCTTAATCGGAGAGTTCAAATGTCCCGTGGTCAAAATTTACAAGAAATGGAAGTAGGCACTGTTCAATCCAAGACAGCCGTTAACGCTACTGCGAAACCTGGTATGCCGATGGATACATCGGTGGCTGGTTCCTATGAAGATCTCGGCGGACCTACTCCCGACAACTACAGATCTGACGATGATTCCGCAAAACTGCGCGAACCCAAAGTCAAGACTGTAAGAGATGTTGTTAATCAGGGTGCAAAACCCGCTATGGCTAAAGAAGAAGCTGTAGAAGAAACTCAAGAAATCGTCGCTGAGGAAGAGGAAGTGGCCGAAGAAGAGATCGTCGAAACTCCCGAATATGATATCGAGGAGGATATGACCGCTCTGTTCTCTGGTGAAGATCTCTCCGAAGAGTTTCAAGAGAAAGCTAAAACCATTTTTGAGGCCGCAATCAACGCTAAGGTTGCTCAAGTTGCCGAAGAAATGGAGCGCAAGAATGAGGAGCGCATCGTTGAAGAGATCGACGCTGTAAAAGAAGCCCTCATCGAGCGTGTAGATTCTTATCTGGAGTACGTTGCTGATGAGTGGCTCGTAGAAAACGAGATCGCTGTCGAGCACGGCCTCAAGACAGAAATGACTGAATCGTTCCTTACTGGTATGAAGGAACTTTTTGAAGCACATTATGTTTCCATCCCTGAAGATAGATATGATGTTGTCGAGAGTATGGTAGAAAAACTTGATGAAATGGAGACTAAACTCAACGAGCAGATCGAAAGAAATGTCTCCCTGAACAAACGACTTGCTGAGTCGGTTGCCGATGGGATCGTATCTGATGTTGCTGAGGGTCTTGCCCTGAGCCAAAAAGAGAAGCTCGCCCAACTCGCCGAGAGTGTTGAGTTTGAAAGTGAAGTATCATATCGTGAAAAACTGGAAACTCTGAAGGAGTCATACTTCGGAAAGAAGGTCCAGAAAGAGACTTCTGAACAGGTAATCAACGAAGAGGCCACTACACAGCATTATGCTGGTGCTATGGCTCAATACTTGAATGTCCTGGATCAAGTCGCTAAAAAGTGAATTTAAGATTATCAAACACAAAAAACACTTAACCCAAAGGTAAACGCAAATGTTCCAATCAGAGCATCTGCAGGAGAAGTGGGCCCCTCTGCTTGATCATAATGGTCTTGGTGAAATCAAGGACGCCCATCGTAGAGCGGTAACCGCTTGCCTGCTGGAAAACCAAGAAAGATTCCTCCGTGAGGAAAGAGAATTCCTGTACGAAACCCCAACCAATGCCGCTAACGCTGCTGGTGCTAGTGGTGGTTTCGGTGCCAACAGCACCGCTGCTGGCCCTACTGCTGGTTTCGACCCCGTACTGATCTCACTGATCAGACGTTCGATGCCTAACCTGATCGCCTATGATATCGCTGGCGTTCAACCAATGAACGGTCCTACTGGACTGATCTTTGCAATGCGTTCACGTTACACCAACCAGTCTGGAACTGAGGCCTTCTACAACGAGCCCGATTCCGCCTTCTCAACTCAAGACGCTGGTCTTGATCTGACTGCTGGTTTCACCTCACGTAACGCTGGTTTCGGTACCACCGCTGCTCAGTCGGGTACTAACCCCTCTGTTCTGGGTTCATCCGATACCGCCCAGGCCCTGTACAACGTTGGTCAGGGTATGGCTACAGGTGACGCTGAGAACCTGGATAGTGGAAGCAATGCTTTCCGCGAAATGGCGTTCTCGATCGAGAAGGTCACCGTAACCGCTAAGTCACGTGCCCTGAAGGCTGAGTACTCCCTGGAACTCGCCCAAGACCTCAAGGCTATCCACGGTCTGAACGCTGAGGCCGAACTGGCTAACATCCTCAGCACTGAGATCCTGGCTGAAATCAACAGAGAAGTTGTTCGTACCATCTACAAGGTTGCTGAGTCTGGTGCTCAGGCCAACGTTGCTACCGCTGGTACTTTCGACCTTGACGTTGACTCCAACGGTCGTTGGTCGGTTGAGAAGTTCAAGGGTCTGCTCTTCCAGATTGAAAGAGACGCTAACGCGATCGCCCAAAGAACCCGTAGAGGAAAGGGCAACATCATCGTAACTTCCGCTGACGTTGCTTCTGCCCTGACTATGGCTGGTGTACTGGATTACACCCCTGCACTCAACGCTAACCTGAACGTTGATGACACTGGCAACACCTTTGCTGGTACCATCAATGGTAAGTATCGTGTATACATCGATCCTTATGCCGCTTCGGGTGGTGCTGAAGCCAACCACTACTACGTTGTTGGTTACAAGGGTTCCAGCCCTTATGATGCCGGTCTGTTCTATTGCCCTTACGTACCTCTGCAGATGGTACGTGCCGTTGGTGAGAACAGCTTCCAGCCCAAGATCGGCTTCAAGACCCGTTATGGTATGGTTGCTAACCCCTTCGCTGAAGGAACCACTCAGGGTCTGGGTGCTCTTACCCAAAACGCCAACCGTTACTACAGAAGAGTTAAGGTTACCAACCTTATGTGACCTAAATACTTCCTGTGTGAAGGAAGTGCTGGGGGGACCGAAAGGTCCCCTTTTTTTCTAAATACAAATAAAACAATGAAAACATTCAAAGAATTTTGTGAAGCTGCAGGTGATCCAATAAGATCAGATCAAGTAATTAAACTTGATGCAGAGGCTCAAAGAAATTTAAGAAACGCTGCTACATCATCTGGTCCACCACCAATGAGACCAGTTAAACGTGATAAGGTTGCTGATAAAGTTCGTACATATATGAATAACACTATCCTTTCGCCAATGTAAAAATGGCTGGTAATCCTTGTTTAGAACAGGTATCGAACAGAAATTTTCTTTCACCTGTTGGATTCAAATTGAAGATCAATAAATGTCCGAAGGTTGATTTTTTGGCAGTCGCAGCAAATCTGCCTGGATTAACTCTTGGTACGGCATTACAACCAAACTATTTGAAGGATATTGATCTCCCTGGTGATAAATTAGTTTACGATGATTTTCGTGTCAACTTTATTGTTGATGAAGATCTTGAAAACTATCGTCAAATTTATAAGTGGATGGTTGGTTTGGGTTATCCAAATAGCCAAAAAGATTTTGTTGATCTGAGACAGGAAGATGAGTATTATCCCAGAGTAGGTGATAGGGATAATCCATATGCAGAATTTTCTGATGGAATGTTACAGATTCTGAACAGTAACTTCAGACCTCAAGCATATGTTAAACTGGAAGGTATGTTCCCTGTCGCACTGTCTAGTTTAGACTTTGACGCAACACAAAATGATATTCAATATTTTACCGCAACGGTAACATTTAAATATCAGATCTTCCAATTACTTGATAAAAACTTTACTGAAGTATGAACCTTGAAACAATTCAGGAGATGTGGGATAGAGATTCCCAGATCGATCCTGATGAGTTGCACACCGCCTCTTTGGCGGTCCCTTCGTTGCACTCTAAATATTATCAGCTATTCAATGATCTAAGACTTCTTCGTGCAAGAGCCAAGAAGAAGTATCAAAGTATTCTCCACGAACGTCATCTTTACTATTCTGGAAAGGCAGAACCAGAAGTTTACGTCGATGACCCTTTTCCTTACAAAGTAAGAGAGAAAGACGCATTACAAAGATATTTGGATGCAGACGAAAAACTTTCTGAAGCAGAACTCAAAATTGAGTACTACAACACGATGATCGACTTCTTGGAGAATGTAATCAAAACGATCCAGAACAGGACGTTTCAGATCAAGAACGCTATCGATTGGCAGAAGTTTATTCGTGGATATGATTAGTATTTCTAAGAAGAATGAAGTATACCTAAAGATTGAGGCAGATCCTCACGTCTATTACGAACTCAGTGACGAATTTACTTTTGACGTTCCTGGGGCCAAATTTATGCCCCAGTATCGTAATAAGTATTGGGATGGTAAGATAAGATTATTCAACCAAACGAGTGGAGAAATCTACGTCGGTCTTCTTGACAAAATTGTAGCCTTCTGTCGAAGATACGAGTACGATTACCAATTTTTAAATAACAAGTACTACGGCACTCCTTTTGAAGTCAACGATATGATTTCAAAAGAAGGTGTGCGTGATTATATGACTTCTATTTGTTCTCATTCACCAAGAGAATATCAAGTGGAGGGAGTATACGATGCTTTAAGACATAACAGAAAACTATTAATATCACCGACTGCCTCAGGAAAGTCTTTGATGATTTACTCTCTTGTGCGGTACTACATTGATAAAGGACAAAGAATCCTTCTAGTTGTTCCAACGACATCTCTTGTAGAACAGATGTATAAAGACTTTGAAGACTACGGTTGGGATTCTGAGTCATACTGCCACAAGATTTATTCTGGTAGAGAAAAAGAAGATGACCGTCCTGTTACAATCACAACTTGGCAATCTGTTTATAAGTTAGATCGTAAGTTTTTTGAAAAGTATAATGTCGTGATCGGCGACGAAGCGCACCTTTTCAAAAGTAAATCATTAGTCAATATTATGACTAAACTTCATCACGCAAAATATCGTTTTGGATTCACTGGAACATTAGATGGAACACAAACTCACAAGTGGGTATTAGAGGGATTGTTTGGTCCAGCTTATAAAATCATTCGCACAGATGAACTGATTGAAAAGGGTCACCTAGCTAAGTTAGACATTAAGATACTTTTACTCAAACACAACCCGCAAAAGTTTGAAACATTTGAAGAAGAAGTTCAGTTCATTATACAACACGATCAGAGAAATAAATTCATTCGTAATCTGACTCTAGATCTGAAAGGTAACACGTTAGTTCTCTATAGTCGTGTAGAGACTCACGGAGAGGTAATTTACGAACTAATAAATAACTCTAACGATGAACGGAAAGTCTTTTTTGTTCACGGTGGAGTTGATGCTGAAGAAAGAGAAGAAATAAGAGCAATCACTGAAAGAGAAAACAATGCAATCATTGTTGCTTCATACGGTACTTTCTCAACTGGCATCAACATTAAGAACCTTCACAACGTAGTTTTTGCATCACCCAGTAAATCAAGGGTTAGAAATCTGCAATCTATTGGAAGAGTTTTACGCAAAAGTAATAGTAAAACTAAAGCCACCCTTTACGATATTGCAGATGACACAACATATGGTTCTAGAAAAAATTATACTTTGAATCATCTCATTGAACGGGTAAAAATCTATAATGAAGAGAATTTTAACTATGAGATAATTCCTATCAAAATGAGGCAACTATGAAAGATATGTACGCAATTATAAAATTAGTCAGTGGAGAAGAAATCTTTGCACAAGTAGAAGAATTTTACGATGATGATATGAAGGCTATTTTGGCCGTTGATCCTTGTATCATCAAAGAGATACCATCAAGAAGACAGAACTTTAGTTATTACAAGGTAGATCCTTGGCTCAAGATGAGTGATGATCGTATTCATTGTATTGAATTAAAACATGTAATCTTCTACACTAGATGTGATAATCGTGAACTCATCAATACCTATAAGAAGTGGGTTAAGTCTCTAAATAAAGATGATGATGAAGAAGATACATCACCCATTAAAGTTGGAGTCTCTACTCACTTGGGTTTTGTTTCTTCTGTTGAAGAAGCCAGGAAGAGCTTAGAAAGAATCTTTAAGCTCAAAGAGAATTCTTAGAGCTGTTTTCTCAACCCTGACAGAGTTATTATACAAAGATTTGACAGCCTTGTCAAGCATCAGACTATTTGATATAATGTTTCAGTGATTATAAAAAGGGTCGATATGTACGCCGTAATGATGACTAAGAGACGCAGATCAGAACACTACGTCAACAACAAAGATTTTCTTGCAGCCATTGTTGAATACAAGGCTAAGGTTCGTCGTGCACAGGAACAGGGAGAACCTAAACCACGTATTACAAATTATCTTGGCGAATGTTTTTTAAAGATCGCAACTCATTTGTCCTATAAGCCAAACTTTGTGAACTATATGTTCAAGGATGATATGATTTGTGATGGAATTGAGAACTGTGTCCAGTACATCAATAATTTTGACCCAGAGAAGTCTTCTAATCCATTTGCCTACTTTACTCAGATTATTCACTATGCGTTTCTGAGAAGGATTCAAAAAGAAAAGAAACAACTTGAGATCAAATCAAAGATTATTGAAAGAAGTGGGTATAGTGAAGTTTTCTCAGATGATGGTATGATGGCCGGCACTGAGAGTGATTACAACACAATCAAGGACAACATTAACTATCGGTATAATTAATGAGCATTGACGATGATTTTTGGATTGATGAATGTTTCCGCGTTCAAAAATGTAAAATTCTTTGGAAAAGTTTTTTGAAGGATGGGACACCAATCATATCTGCACTGACAAAAGAAGTTTGTATTTCAGCTACAAGATTCTACTTGAAAGGTAAACAAGAGGGATTTGACAATCCAGTTGTCACACACGAAGGATATGTTGGAGGTAAGTTGTGAAAGTTGCAATCATCACAGATCAACACTTTGGGGCTCGTAAAGGTTCAAAACTCTTTCACGAATTCTTCCTCAAATTTTACAACGAAGTCTTCTTTCCCACTCTAGAACAAGAAGGTATCACTACTGTCATTGATATGGGTGATACCTTTGATAGTCGTAGAGGTATTGACTTCTGGGCTCTAGATTGGGCAAAAGAGAATTATTACAATCGTCTTCAAAAAATGGGCGTCACCGTCCATACAATCATTGGTAACCACACTGCATATTACAAGAATACAAATGACATCAATTCAATCTCTCTTCTTCTGGGAGAATATGATAATGTCATTTGTTATCCAAAGGCTACAGAGGTCAAGTTTGATAAACGTGATGTTCTCTTAATTCCTTGGATTAATCAAGAGAATGAAACCGAAACAAATGCACTGATTAAAAAAACCAAATCAAAGTGTGTGATGGGTCACCTTGAACTTAAGGGATTCAATGCAAATAAATTTGTTGTGATGGAACACGGAGCCGAGAGTGATGTCTATAACAAATTTGATCTAGTACTCTCAGGTCATTTTCATACCAGAAGTTGTAAGAACAACATTCGTTACCTGGGTAACCCATATGAATTGTATTGGAGTGATGTAGATGACACTAGAGGTTTTCATATCTTTGATACTGAGACTCTAGAACTTACTCCAGTTAACAACCCCTTCAAGATGTTTCATAACATCTATTACGAAGACACTCCTCATCAACTTTTGAAATCGTCTGACTATAAAGATAAGATTGTAAAAGTTGTTGTTCGTAGGAAATCAGATCCACTTCAGTTTGAGAAATTCATTGATAAACTCTACAAGTCCAATGTTCACGAACTAAAAGTTGTAGAGAACTTTGATTTTGCAGGCATCTATGATGTTGAAGAAATAGAGAGTGATGAATCTGAAGATACCGTCAGTATCCTGAATAGATATATTGATGATGCTGAAGTTGAACTGGACAAGGCAATGTTAAAGAATATTCTTAAGGAAGTTTATATCGAAGCTTGCGAGGTTGACTAATGTATATTCTCACCATCGACGGAAGAGAAGATCAAGGGGCTTATGCCGTTGAGAACGAAGATGGTGAGAAAGTACTTTTTATTTTTGAAGAACAGGATGATGCAGAAAGATATGCGATGATGTTATCCCTATCAGATGATGCATACAAAAGACTTGAAGTTGTAGAAGTTGATGAAGACCTTGCCATAAAGGCGTGTGAGTCTTATGATTACCCATATGTTGTAATTCAGTCTAACGACTTGGTGATTCCAAAAGATTATGATAAGATTTAAAAACATCCGTTGGAAAAACTTTCTCTCCACTGGAAATCATTGGACTGAAGTTGGTCTTGACAAGAATGAAACTACTCTGATCATCGGAACCAATGGTGCTGGTAAGTCCACCATTCTGGATGCTCTGACCTTTGTGTTGTTCAACAAACCATTCCGTAAGATTAATAAACCTCAACTGGTCAACTCTACGAATGAGAAAGATTGTAGAGTAGAGATTGAATTCAATATCGGAACCAGAGATTATAAAGTTGTTCGTGGTATCAAACCATCTCTGTTTGAGATTTGGGTAGATGGAAAGATGTTGAATCAAGATGCTGCAGCTGCAGATCAACAAAAGTATCTTGAGAATAATATTCTTAAATTAAATTACAAGTCGTTCACTCAGATTGTGATTCTGGGTTCTTCGACGTTTGTTCCTTTTATGCAACTTCCTGCAGCTAGTCGTAGGGAAGTGATTGAAGATATTCTTGACATCCGTATCTTTTCTGCGATGAACTCTGTGATCAAAGATAAGATTCGTCAAGAAAGAGATGAGATCAAGGTTCTTGAACTTAAGAAGGATGGTCTTGTTGATAAAGTAGAAATGCAACGAGGATTCATTGAAGAGTTAGAGTCCCGTGGTAATGCCAATATTAATGACAAGAAAGAAAAGATTACCAATATCACTGACAAAATTGGCGTTTATATGAAAGAGAACGCAGTTCTGGAAGAGGAAGTTTTCAAGTTTACTAGTGAACAGAATATTGTCTGTGGTGCAGATAAAAAGTTGTTAAAGCTTAACAATCTTAGAGGTAAGATTACTCAAAAGGTATCATCCTTATCCAAAGAGTTGAACTTTTTTAAAGAGAATACGGTTTGCCCCACCTGCACACAGTCGATTGATGAGTCTTTTCGCTTAAATAGAATTGAAGACGTTCAAGATAAGAGCCAGGATCTCCAGAAAGGTTTGAAGGAACTTGAGGAGACTATACAGTTTGAACAAGAAAGAGAACGTCAGTTCAGTACTCTTTCTAAGGAGATTACAAAACTAACGCATGACATTTCTCAAAACAATACTAAGATTTCTGGACTGCAACGTCAGATCGGAGATCTGGGAACTGAAATTCAAAGAATTACCGATCAGTTACAGAACAGAAATACTGAACATGAGAAGTTAACCAAACTGCAAGAACAACTGAATACCACATACGACCAGTTGGTCAGCCGTAAAACTGACGTTAATCACAAAGATTTCATTTATACCTTGTTGAAGGATGGTGGTGTAAAAGCCAAGATCGTCAAAAAATATCTACCGTTGATCAATCGACAAGTCAATCGGTATTTGCAGATGATGGATTTTTACATCAACTTCAACTTGGATGAAGAGTTCAACGAAAAGATTAATTCACCCATTCACGAAGACTTCTCTTATGCAAGTTTCTCAGAGGGTGAAAAGATGCGTATAGACCTTGCTCTGTTGTTCACTTGGAGAGAGGTTGCCGCTTTTAAAAATTCGACGAATACAAACTTGTTGATTATGGATGAAGTCTTTGATAGTTCTCTTGATGGTTTCGGCACCGATGAGTTCTTGAAAATCATTCGATATGTTATCAAAGGTGCCAACATCTTTGTTATTTCTCACAAAGATGGGTTGCAGGACAAATTTGGAAGTGTCATACAGTTTGAAAAAGTCAAGGGTTTTTCACGTATGGTATCTACAGATGCCCAGGAATGATGCAAGTCCCCAACAGGTTCCACCACTCTAAAAAAGAACAGAAGGTTAAACTGAAACCTCAACAGTTGAGACAGTCTCGTGCGCGTCTCAAGTTCTTAAAGAAGAAATTAAAAATAAATACTTAGAAACCGTATTGCAATGATCGCGTTTCAAGATCTGTTAGAGAGGACATATGCTTCACAAGGAGCTGCAAGAGATCCTTGGAAACAGTTTCCTAAGAAGCCTCAACCCCAACAGGGTCTTCCTAAAGAGGGCCCTTCAAGTCGTCTTCCCAACAGAGTTTTACCCCCTGCTGGTGGTACCAGTGGTAGTTCACAAACTGGATTCGCATCCAGAGTAAACGCATCTAGATCTTCAAGTCCTAATAATTATAGACCTGGTGCAACTGTACGTGCAACTGGTCCTAATATGGATAAGTTCCCACAACTGCAAAGGTTTACAGATCAAGGTACAAACGTACTGAAACAAGTTTCTAAATTTGCGGCGGCCGCTAGAGCATTTAGAACTGCTACACCTCTTGGAGTCACTGCTGCTGTTATGGCTCCAAGACCTACGGCAGATGCAACTTTAACTGGTGCACTGAAGAGAGGAGAATATAAACCCAAACAAGGTCCAAAGGGAGCAGATGAAGGATTGACAAGAGCTCAATCATTTGATAAGGCCTTCAAGACCGCAAGACAATCTGGAAAGTCTGGATTTGAGTGGAGAGGTAAAACCTATACAACAGATATGAAGTGAGTGGACGGTTGAGAAACTGGCCACAAGACCCTTGGCGACCCCGCCAGGGGTTTTATAATACGTGCATACCGAAAGAGACCTATGTCTGTCCGTTTTGAGATTAAAGACCAACTTGCACGACTTCTGGCCCAGGAAGATCTTATCGTCGAACATAAAAACGTTGAGACTGCTTCGTTCGATGTAGACCGTCGTGTTCTGGTTCTTCCTCTGTGGAACAAGGCTTCTTCTGAGGTTTACGATATGCTTGTTGGCCACGAAGTTGGTCACGCATTGTACACTCCCAATGAAGATTTTAGTTCGGTCAAAGCTCCAAAGTGTTATCTGAATGTTGTTGAAGATGCACGTATTGAGAAACTGATCAAACGTCGTTACCGTGGTCTTGGTAAGTACTTCATTCGTGCATACAAAGAACTCAATGAACAAGACTTCTTTGGTACTGCAGGGTGTGATCTGACTAAGTTCTCCTTCATTGATCGTATCAATCTCTTTTTCAAGGGTAATGATGAGATTCGATTCTCTGAACAAGAGATGGTGTACGTTAGAAAAGTTTCTGACGTGATGACATTTGAGGAAACTTGTCGTCTTGCTGAAGAGATCTATCAGTTTGCTCAGGAAGAAAAGAAGAATCAAGAAGAACTTCCTGATGTTAACTTTAAAGGTGAAAGTCAACCTGGTTCTGGTGATCTGCCACAAGATTCTGATGAGTCTGAGGATCAAGAGTCTGAAGAGTCTCAGTCTGGTGAATCTTATGGTGGTACGGCTGACAAGTCTGGTTCCAAATTTGATACCCCTGGTGATCACTCCTCTTATGAAGAGGGTGTAACGATGGAAAACTTTGAGGAAAAGATTGAAGATCTTCGGGGTCACGATACCCGTGAGACTTGTTATGTTGAGGTTCCCAAGGTTAATCTCAACACTGTCGTTGTTCCTTATCAGGAAGTCTGGAAAGCTCACGACAAAGAACGTGAAATCTTGGCCAAACGTGACGCACAACACGGTTACAACTATGATCGCACTTCTTACTACCGCGATGAATATATCAAGTTCAAGAAGTCTGCTCAGAAAGAAGTGAGTTATCTGGTCAAAGAGTTTGAGTGTCGGAAGTCTGCTGCCTCCTACGCACGTGCCAACACCTCTAGGACTGGAGTTCTTGACACATCTAAACTTCACACTTATAAATTCAGTGAGGATCTTTTCAAAAAGATCACTGTGTTGCCAGACGGTAAGAATCACGGTTTGATCTTTGTTCTTGACTGGTCTGGTTCTATGTCTACTGTTCTCAAGGATACTGTCAAACAACTTCTGAATCTGGTTTGGTTCTGTCGAAAGGTAAACATCCCATTTGAGGTATTTGCTTTTACAAACGAATGGATGCGTAATGGTATCAATCTCCCTTACATCTATCCTGGTGATTCGATTCATCAAGAATTCAAAGTCAACGATCTTGTGGTTTCCTCAAGTTTCAATATGATGACTTTCTTGTCCAGTCAGGCTTCTGCCAAAGAATTTGAGTATCACTGTGAGAATCTCTTTGTTCTTGCTTGCACTCAAGATGGGATGTGTCAACTTGGTCTGTCTGGTACACCTCTGAATGAGGCTTTGATTACTCTGCACCAACTCATTCCCGATTTCAAGAAACGTTATGGTGTTGAAAAATTGAACACCATTGTTCTCACGGATGGTGAAGCTCAATACATTCCTTACTTTGTTAGTTTCCAACGTAAGGATGGTGAAGAGGTTCACGGTTACAACAACATTTCTTCTACCACTTGTCTTCGCGATCGTAAACTAGGTCGTGTCTACAACATCTCTGATCGATACTTTGGTCTGACTCAAACCCTTCTAAGTAATCTCACTGAAAAGTTTGGAGATGTAAACTTCATTGGTATTCGTCTTCTTTCAGGTTCGGAGTTGCGTCGATTCCTTGATCGTAATCTCAATCACAATGAGGTCTATGACGTTATGTTAAAGTGGAAAAAAGACAAGTCTGTCGCACTCAACGATATGGGTTATACTAAGTTCTTCGCGATGTCATCTCAGTCACTCTCTAATGATACTGATTTTCAAGTACAAGAAGATGCTAGTAAGTCTCAAATCAAGTCTGCTTTCATCAAATCTCTCAACTCTAAAAAGTTGAACAAGAAAGTTCTGTCACAGTTTATGGAGCTAGTTGCGTGAACATTTTTGCCACAGATCAGTGCCCGCGATTGTCGGCACAAGTTTTGCCAGACAAACATATTGTTAAAATGCCATTGGAGAGCTGTCAAATGCTCTCCATTATTTTTTCTTCCTGGTATTATGACTGGGGTCAGATTCACAAAGTTGATGGAGAACCATACAATACTAAGAAGGGTGCGTTTCGCAATCATCCTTGCACTCAATGGGCTGGACAAAATGTATTCAACACAGCCTGGTTGATTGCCCACGGTATTGCACTTTCCACAGAATATACACATCGATATGGTAAAGTTCATTCGTGCAATAAAACACTCTTTGAAGCCAAACAATTGTTTCATCGCAAGACTGGTAAAGCCATTACTTGTTACAGTGTCGCGGATAAGTTTGCACGTGCAATGCCCGATGAGTATAAGTACGATATGAGTATAGATACTTTTGATGCCTACAAAATGTACGTTGCATCAAAACCCTGGGTTTCAACAAATTATCTCAAATGTCCTGACAGAAAGCCTTGGTGGATCGAATGAAAAGTTATCCGACGAAACTTGATAATCCTTATCTTGTAAGGGTGGTTGCGAATAAAAACACGTGGGGTATCTATCGTAGAGATCCATATCAAAAACTTGCAGAGTTTGGGTCTGAGTTTGAAGCCTATTCAGCAAGACGTGCACTTATAGACTTTGAAAATGACCAAACTTGATAGACATTGTTATGATAAGATTAACAATGAATGGGTTATTATAAAAACATACACACTGGAATATCAAAAAATTCCTTATAACATTACAACTATTCTTGAGTGTTCTAGAAGACTTAGACAAGTTCTCACACCAGATCTCTTAACAAAGAAGTATAGACTAGAAAACGAAACTAATCCGATGTATGGTCATTGTTACCATACAACGCAAGCAATGTATTATCTTTTAGACACTGATACTCTGGATCCTATGAGAGGTCGCGACTGGAGAGGAGAAGATCACTGGTGGTTAAGGGATAGGGAAAATGGATTCATTGTTGATATGACAGCCGATCAATACTATTCAATCGATAAAGAACCACCATACGATAAGGGTAAAGTTTCATCTTGGTATGGTTGGAAACAAAGACCTCATAAGAGAACTTTAGACTTAATCACTAGATTGCAGGTAGACAGCCAAATAACTGTCCACTGCCCCCTCCAAACCGTCTGATTCCAGAGTATATTACTTACATACCAATGAGGTTTCAAACCAATGTCTGCTCCCAATATCGTTGATGCTCTTCGTGATGCTTACGGTGACAAAATCACTTCGGGTGATGTTCGTGGATACTGTGCTGCACACGGTATCTCTTACCCCACTGTTACCCGTAAACTGGATCAGTACAAGGTGTCCCGTGGAACTTGGGATCTGACCATTCAAGAAGCTCGTCAACAACTTGAGAAAGTTGTGACGGCTCCTGCAGTTGTGCCTCCTGTAGAACAAAACCTCATCCCTGAGAAAGATGATTCCTTCGTCAAGTTTGGTAACTTTAACGATATTAAAAAAATTATTCAGTCCCGTCTTTTTTATCCTGCGTTCATCACGGGTCTTTCGGGTAATGGTAAAACGTTCTCCGTGGAGCAAGCGTGTGCTCAACTTAAACGTGAACTGATTCGTGTCAACATCACCATTGAGACTGATGAGGATGATCTGATCGGTGGTTTCCGACTGATCAATGGTGAGACTGTATGGCACAACGGCCCTGTGATCGAAGCTCTGGAACGTGGTGCCATTCTTCTTCTGGATGAAATCGATCTTGCATCGAACAAGATTCTGTGTCTTCAGTCCATTCTTGAAGGTAAGGGTGTGTTCCTCAAGAAGATTGGTCGTTGGGTAAAACCTGCCAATGGATTCAACATCATTGCAACTGCCAACACCAAAGGTAAGGGTTCTGATGATGGCCGTTTCATTGGTACCAATGTTCTGAATGAAGCGTTTCTGGAACGATTTCCTGTTACTCTTGAACAGGAATATCCTTCTCCCAAGACTGAACAGAAGATCCTTGAAGGTGTCTCTCTGGATCTTGGTGTTGAGGATCGTGAGTTCTGTCAACGACTTGTTGATTGGGCTGATATCATTCGCAAGACGTTCTATGACGGTGGTATTGAAGAGTTGATCTCAACTCGTCGTCTGGTTCACATCATTCGTGCCTACTCTATCTTTGGTGATAAAGTCAAAGCAATCCAAGTTTGTCTCAATCGATTTGATGAGGAAACCAAGTCGGCTTTTCTTGATCTGTATGACAAAGTGGATGAAACTGTTGACATCAAGGCCACTGATGAAGTACAATAACAACGTGTTCTCTGCATTATGAAATGAGTAATGAACTCCCAGTGGAGGGGTATGAATGGACACCCCTCCCTTATCCTTACAGTCGATCAAGTGATTTAGAATATCTCAACTCAATGTATCCCGATATCCCTAATGATTTGAAAGAACCTATTGTTATGAATCAATCTAACGTAGACCTTGGTAACAAAAATGGGTTTTGGAAATACCAAGAAGACAAGACACTCAAAGAAATCGAACAATATCTGACTCGTACATACCACTCCCACTATACGTCTGAGAAATCTAAAACTCAGACTCTGGATCTGATTGAGAGTATTGGCGATGCCGAACCTTTCACCAGGTCTAATGCAATCAAATATCTGTCACGGTTTGGTAAGAAGAATGGTAAGTCAAAACTTGACATTCTGAAGGCCATCCACTATTGTATTCTCCTCTACCACTTCTCTGGTCTTCACAATGAACGCAAAGACACCTATGAAACTTTCTAATAACACCACCAATATCCTGAAGAACTTCTCCACGATCAATCAGTCGATCCTGATCAAGGAGGGTAACAAACTGAAGACCATCTCTGTGATGAAGAACATTCTTGCAGAAGCTGAGATTGAGGAAGAGTTTGAAAAAGAGTTCGCGATCTATGATCTTAACCAGTTCCTCAGTGGTCTTTCCCTGTATGATGCACCAGATCTGGATTTCGGTGAGAGTTATCTGACCATTCGTGATGGTCGCCGTCGTGCAAAGTACTTCTTTGCAGACCCCAACGTAATCGTCTCTCCTCCTGAAAAAGAGATCTCACTGCCTTCCCGTGACGTTTGTTTCACTGTTGCAACTCAACAACTGGATAAACTCCTCAAGGCTGCCGCAATCTATCAAGTCCCTGACTTGTCTGCCGTTGGTCGTAATGGTAAGGTAGAACTGGTGGTTCGTGATAAGAAGAACGATACTTCTCACGAATTCAGTGAAGAGGTTGGTGAAACTGATGATGAGTTCTGTTTCAACTTCAAGGTTGAGAATATCAAGATCATTCCTGGTTCCTATGATGTTGTTATCTCTACCAAACTTCTTGCTGAGTTTACCAACAAGAATACTAACCTCAAGTACTATATCGCACTGGAACCCGATTCAACCTACGTTTGATAACTGATGCCTCGTGAAGATTTTCTTTGGGTCGAAAAGTATCGGCCCAAAACGATTCAAGACTGTGTTCTCCCTGACTCTATCAAGAAGACCTTTCAGGAATTCCTTGATAAGGGAGAACTACCTAATCTTCTTCTTGCGGGTCCTGCAGGTGTGGGTAAAACCACAGTTGCCAGGGCCCTTTGTGAACAATTAGGATGTGACTACATTATTATTAACGGATCCGATGAAGGAAGATTTCTTGACACAGTACGCAATCAGGCGAAGAATTTTGCCTCGACCGTATCATTATCTTCAGATGCAAACCACAAAGTCATCATTATTGACGAAGCTGATAACACGACCCACGACGTACAACTCCTATTACGGGCGAATATTGAGACATTTTATAACAACTGTCGATTCATCTTCACCTGTAATTACAAAAATAAAATCATCGAACCCCTCCACTCCAGATGTGCAGTCGTTGAGTTTTCCATCAACGGAAAACAAAAACAACTCCTTGCAGCTCAATTCTTCAAGAGACTCCAGACTATCATTTCCCAGGAGAATATTGACTCAGATCCAAAGGTTCTTGTCGAACTCATAAATAAACACTTCCCAGACTACCGTCGCGTACTCAATGAGTGTCAACGGTATTCTACTAGTGGGAAAATCGATAGTGCAATTCTAGCTGAATTTTCTGATGTCAAGGTCAACGACTTGGTTAAAAATCTTAAGGAGAAGAACTTCGCTGAAGTACGTAAGTGGGTCGTCAATAATTTGGACAATGATCCTAGTGTACTTCTTAGGCGTGTTTACGATGCTCTTTGTGGCACCCTTGAGGGTCCTTCTGTTGCTGCTGCTGTGCTCATTATTGCTAAGTATCAGTATCAGGTTGCCTTCGTTGCCGATCAGGAGATTAATCTTCTGGCGGCGTTGACAGAGATTATGGTCGAATGTAACTTCCGATGACTTATATCACCAAGAAGGATATCAACAAGTTTGGATCATATGAAGATCGTAATGATTCTTTTGATGATGATCTAGACGTTGATACCTTCATTGATTTTTTATCGACGATTTACAAAGATGATAGTGTAGAATTCCGAAAGAAACCTTTCGGAATCTATGGTGTAGATCTAGGGGTCTATATCAATGGAAAACTATCATTCACAGTTGACGTTGAAAGGTGGAGTGCCTGGAAAGAAGAATGGCCAAAGTTCTACTCTCACGTCAGCTTTTTAGGTAGAAAAGAAAAATTCTTAGAGAGAAAAGAAAACTTCGTGATGGTCTTTTTTAATTACGACCTCACGAAGTTTATTTGCGTTGACAAGAAAGATATAGTAAAATATCCTACAATCGACAGACATACTCAAGGTAAACTTGATCGCATCAGAAAAATTTCTTTTGATGATGCACGTCTGTATGGATCAGAACTAACTGAAAGAGAAAAGTTTCTGTTCAAAAACCACAAGGTTCGTGAGATCAAATGATTCTAAGTGAAAACGATGCAGTGTATGCTGCAGATAAATTCATCAACTACTTTTCTAATATGGATCGTATTGATGAGTATCTTCGTAACGTAAAGATTGAGAGAGTACTCAATCGCAGCCCTCTTTCTCAGTTTTATGAAGAGGAGGATACTCACGGTATGTTCACGGCTTATGATATGCATCCAGAGGATATGGACATTGCGTGTTATGAAGCCGTAGATCTGAAGAAGACCAGTGGACGTGTGTCTAATATTCGTTCATTGAAAGAGTTTAATGAGAAATTGCAGATTACTACATCTCACGCAATCGAAGACAGTGTTCCTGGTAAGTCTTTGAAGTGGATGATTGTGGAGAAAAATACTAATACGATTATTGGATTCTGTCGATTTGGTTCACCCACAATTAATTCTAAACCACGTAACGAATGGCTTGGTCAGACTCCTGATCTGACGATCTTCAATCGTCACGCAATTATGGGATTCATTATTGTCCCTACACAACCTTTCGGTTATAACTATCTTGGAGGTAAACTTCTTGCGATGCTTTGTTGTACTCACGAAGTTCGTGAATTATTGAACAAGAAGTATGACGCAAACATCTGTCATTTTGAAACCACATCTCTGTATGGTTCCACTAAGAGTGCATCTCAGTATGATGGTTTGAAACCCATTATGAGATACAAAGGATTAACGGATAGTAATTTTACACCTCTTCTTCACGATCACATCTTTAAGGATCTGAACAAATGGTTTATCGAAAGGAACAACGGGGAGATGCTGGTGAAAGCCGACGCATCCAGTCGCAAACTGAAAACTCAACAGAGAATGATTGCGATCATCAAGAAGAACTTACCTTCTCACAAGGCTGCGGAGTTCCAAACTGCGATTGCAAATGCAACTGCACTGACTGAGAAAAAACGTACATACTTCTCTGACTATGGATTTGCGAATGTGCGTGAAGTACTTCGTGGTGAAGAAACACAATTGGTGGAGAATCCTCAGAACTTTGATAAGTTCTATATGGAATCAGTAATTGAGAAGTGGAAGAAGATGTCTGCAAAACGATATGAGAAACTGAAGTCTGAAGGTAATCTCCGTACAGAACTTGAAGTTTGGACTAAGGATATGGAAATCGATATTATCAGATAGAAAATAATAAATAAACAAGCCACGATCAGAGATTTAATATGACGCTAGATCTCCATAATTTTTTCAAATTTTATGATGAGAGTAATGCGAATCACGTAGCTGCAGTACAGTGGCTAGAAGATAATCTCCCTGCAGAATTCATGGATGATGCAGAGACTGATTGGATTGGAATTTTTAGAACAAAACCTCCTACACCAGAGGTCCTTGCGGTTCCCTATTTCAACCAAGTAGATAACTACAGAGATGCACATAGAACTTGTAACAGTTCATCGTGTGCTATGTGCCTTGCTTTCCTCAAGCCAGGCAGTATCAAGGGCGACGATGAGTATGTCAAGAAAGTATTTGCGATTGGCGACACGACTGACCACGCGGTACAGACAAAAGTTCTGGCTGGTTATGGAGTTAAGTCACACTTTAGTTACAATCTTTCTTTTGCTGATATTGATAAAAGTCTTGACGCTGGGAAACCTGTTGTTATTGGTATCCTGCACAGGGGTTCTCTTTCTGCACCTACTGGTGGGCATATGTGTGTTGTGATTGGTAAGACACCAGATGGTAAGGGATACTATGTGAACGATCCCTACGGTTCTCTCAATGACAACTATACTGGTCCTGTAACAAATGGTAAGAAGACCATTTATACAAAGGCAGTTCTGAAGCATCGTTGGTGCCCAGGTGGCAACGATGGTTGGGGTAGAATTTTCGACTGATAGGAGAAAACCAATGGCACGTATCGACTTACACAACTTCTTCAAGTTTTACGACGAAAGAAATCCTAACCACGTTAAAGCTGTGCAGTGGTTAGAAGATAATCTTCCAGTAAAATATCTGGAAGATAACGTAGATTGGGCAGAGATCTATCGCGGAAAAAAGACTAGTGCTGCACCAGCATCCGCACCCGCTGTTGCAGCTCCTGTAACTGGTGGTGATGATGTCCCAATGATGGGTATTAAATTGATCAAAGAGTTTGAAGGATGTCACTTAAAGGCATACCCAGATCCTCTGACTGGTGGACTTCCAATCACAATTGGTTGGGGTTCTACCCGTAAGAAGGATGGATCTCCATTTAAAATGGGTGATACAATTACACAACAGGAAGCTGATGATTTATTGATTAGTCAGTGCAAAAATCAATTCCTTCCTGCACTTCGCAAAATTCCACATTGGAATGAAATGTCAGATGGAAAAAGAGGCGCTTTGCTCAGCTTTGCTTATAATCTTGGTGCCGGCTTTTACGGTGGTGATAACTTTAATACTATTACTAAACGCCTGAAGAATAAAGAATGGGATTTAGTTCCTGATGCTTTGTATCTCTATCGCAATCCTGGTTCTAATGTGGAAGCGGGACTTGCACGTAGAAGAAAGGCTGAAGGAGAATCCTGGAAAAAAGGATAACAGATTCTTGATTTGAATCTACATACCCGAGTCCTCTGGACTTGGTGAATACTTCACTTAAACAACTTTAGTTTGTTTTTTTGAGTACACACTAGGTTACAGAGGACTTTCAATGTCTTACATCAAAAGGGCGCTTGCTGCGGCGTCTGCCCTTCTGTTGGGTACTCCAGCAGTATTTGCTCACACCAACTCTATCGGATATGTTGGTGGAGGAAATGGATCAGTCACGTTCTGGTATGGTAACTGGCACCCTGGAACTAATTTCAATGAAGGCACTCTAACCCTCATTGGAATAAACGGTAACAGTTTTCCATCAACAACTGTCAATTGGAGTTTGATATCGGCAACAACACCGAACGGTTTGATTCCTGGAACAAACTATTTCACCTCCAATGGTTCACAATTAGTTGCATATGACACTAATATTCAAACATCATATGCTTGGCAGGGTGTAACTTTTACTGGACTTGCTGCTGGTGATTACCAGTTTACTTACAATGCTGCAGGGTCTCCAACAGTCAATTGGATGCCTATGGATAACATTATCCTATCCAGCACTCTGACTCTTTCTGCAGCAGCACTTTCTGGTGATGCTAACCAAAATGGAGTTCTTGACATTTATGAAACTGGCGGAACACCTCCACCTCCGACACTGGTAAGTTCAAGTACAGTTAATAATGTTGTATTAAGTGTTGCTGCTCCTACCTTTACCTCAAACACTGTTGTCACCCATACAACTTCTGAGAGTGGTGGAAAACAGACACTAAACTTTGATGCTGCTACGACAGTCACTGCAACAACGGTTACTACAACCACAACAACTCCAGTTACAACTGATACCTATAGTGATAACTCTACAGTTGTAACAAATGGAACTTCAGTGGTAACAACAAGTAGTTCTAGTCAGTCTGCAACTTCTCATCAATATGCTGACTATTCTGGTCGTATTGATCAACTAGAGGTTCTTGATGGTGTGAGTGATGCTATCAACGGCACACTCAACCACGAACCAATCACAAATCATAAGAAAAAATTCAGAATATTTGAAACCAGTCGTATTATGCAGTCGTATAATGCTGATGGTTATGAATCAAAGTCAACAGTCTTTGGTGGAGGATTTGAATTAGATCTTACTAAAGGATGGACTGCAGGCGCACAGTATAATGACATTTATTCTGAGATGCTTGGTGTTGATAGCATCTCACATCTCAAGAGACAACACGTGGGCATCTTCAATAGTTTCCACGGTAGAGATGTAGCACTGGTCACAAATGCAGGTGCATCTCAAGATAAGTATGATGTTGCGAGAACTGTTGAATATATGTTTGGTAACTGGTCCAAGGTCAATGGTCAACAGTGGTGGATTGATAATAGATTGTATCTGAATAACTCTGGTTGGTTTAAACCATTTTTAGGTTATAATGTTTCTAATATCAAGAGAGATGCTTATACTGAAACTGGATCACCAGAGTCTGCAAGATCAGTTGCTGAATATAATCAAACGACACACGTTGGTGAAGCTGGATTAAAACTTGAGACTAGATTTGGTGGTAAGAAAAAAGATCTCTTTGGTGTAAGTGTTGAAGGTTCTTACGGAACTGACAATTCTTATGGTGTGGGTGCGTCTGTCGATTATAGAGAGGTATTGATTATTGAAGGATCCCATCAAGTAAATAATGGAGTTACAAACAATTCAATCTCTGGTAAAATTAAATTTAGATTCTAATTTCTAAATAAAAAGGACCTCATCACCAGACTGATGGACGATAAAGTTTGTTTAAACAAAAGAGAGAAAGCTATGGGACAAGTTATTCGTATTGCTATCTTGAGTTGGTCTGCTGCTCTTCTTACTGCTAGTTATGCTGGTATGTTATCCAAGATGGATCCTACCTTTATTGCAACTGTATTCACCGCATCTGCCGCAACCTTTGGTATCAATACAATGAAGAAAGGTGGTGAGGATGATGATAAGAAAGAAGAGCCCCGCAGAGAAGAAGTTATAGAAACTCCACCAGAACCTCCAGCACCTGAAGTTGAATCTCCAGAAACTCTTGAAGCAAGAGTTGAAGCACTGGAAACAAAAGTAGAAGGCGAAGGAACTGAAGGTTATGTGACCCCTCGTAGAGGAGATCTTTGATTTATGTTTATTGCTAAGAAAGAAGGTATCATTGACACCTGGGATTATTTTCAGGACAACGTGAATGACAGTCCAAAGTGGACAAAGGAAAAAGACAAAGCTGCAAAATTCGATACAGTCGAACAGGCTCTTGAACACTCCAATAAATCTGGGTTGTACAACGTCATCATCGAACAAGTCTAGATCCTTGACACAATCTAAATAGTAACTTATAATGTAAAGACCCACCTAAATGGTGGGTTTCTTATTATGAGACTTTGACGTGAAATTAGAGCCGTGGGGTCTGCCCTCTGAGAAGAGGGAAGTGCGCTTTCCCTATACGGATGTAGAGTTCAATTAAAACTAGTGCAAAATTTCTTTACAGTAGCCCTGCCTCTTCTGGCAACGGTTACAACCAATGTGGCAACACTGCCTTCAGTGTTTCCTCCTCCCCCTGTGACTGGTCCCCAACCATTCTCTATTATTCGTGAGGAGCCTACATCAAAGACAGCGACCAAAGAGGTTGCTCCCGAAAAACCTAAAGAGACAAGGTTAATTTGTAAAGGGTGTAATGAAAATGAAAATGCTACTCTGGCATACTTCCAGAGCATTGGAGTTAAAGACAGAAACGCCCTTGCTACTATCATGGGCAACATTAAGCAAGAATCTACTTTCGTGCCTAATGTTTGTGAAGGTGGTAGCAGAACCTCATACTATAATTGTGGAAGAGGTTATGGTTT